>Ga0335069_10000139_pt1 | contig 122779 bp, 112 predicted proteins | sample Lox_Sample_11_FD_206714 | JGI IMG/M metagenome (GOLD analysis project Ga0335069, IMG submission 206714) | Soil microbial communities from Loxahatchee National Wildlife Refuge, Florida, United States - Lox_Sample_1.1 | ecosystem: Environmental > Terrestrial > Soil > Wetlands | place: USA...
CCGCAGAAGATGGATCGGGATCACTCGTAGTTGTCATAGCTCTCATAGTTACGATATTTATGAGAACTTTAGCCAGAGGTGCTACGCGTGACGCTTACCCTGGAACGAACGCCGTAAGGCTGGACTGTATTGGGACTGCCCAAAATGGAGCCAATGGCCGGGATTGAACCGGCGACCGACGGTTTACGAAACCGTTGCTCTACCGCTGAGCTACATTGGCTTGAAAACGGGCGGCACCGCCGCACCATCCGAACCTGCGCTATTCTGATGAAGTCAAAGCCAACAGCAAGTCAATTCACCTTCCCGCCGAGGCCACCCCGCCGGGGTTGCCCGGCGCAAAAGCACCCAGCCAGCCCAGGCTCAACCCTGGAGATGACTGTTGATCTTGTTCAAAATAATCCGCGACAACGACTCATCCCCAAAGGTACCCACCCGGATGCGGACTTCCGTCGAGCTGGTGGAGATGTACTTTAGTTTGATTCGAATGGTGGTGTTGCTGGCGTTGTGCGCCGTCAAGTCCCCCTGCAAGGCATCCTTGGCCTTGGCGGTTACCGGAAACTGCAAATCCTGCATGGCCGCCTGCACGGCTTCCCAGGTTCGGTCCAGCGAGGCGGCTTCCGTGGTCTGAATTTCACCATCCACGTACGCATACCCGGCCGCGCCCGCGCCCGCCGCGGCGCCCGCCACGAACAAAATACATCCATTCCCCAACGCCAGGAGCGCTGCCATCAACCCGGCCAACAACAGTTTGGAGTCTTTCATAGGATCGATTCGGTAGTTTAGCTACTGCCGGAACAGTAGGGGCTCCGGCTGATTGCGCAAGCGGAAAAATGGCGCGCGATTTGCGGTCGGGGCAGAACGGTTGCCGGATTCCACTTGTCACCGGCCGCCCCGCGGCCTAGAGTGCCTTGGTCACACACGCGACGCATTTTGACATGATTGAGTTGATTCAGTTTCCGTGGAGTCCGTTCTGCATCGTTCAACGGCGGATCCTCCAATTTGCCGGCGTCCGCTTCAAAATCACCAACATCCCCAACCAGGACCGGTCCTTGGTTTGGAAGTTGACCAAGCAGCGTTACTACGGGGTGCCGATCCTCCGGGACGGCCAGACGGTGGTGTTCGAAATCAGCGACGATTCCCAGGTCATTGCCAAGTACCTCGACGAGGAGCTCGACCTTGGCCTGTTTCCGAACAAGTGGTGCGACGTCCAGTCCATCCTCTGGCGCTGCATCGAAAACGAAATCGAGGGGGCGACGTTCCGGCTCAACGACATTTACTGGAAGGAATTTGTGCCGGCGGCCGACCAGTTGCAGTTCCTGCGCTTCAAGGAGCGCAAGTTCGGCCGCGGCTGCCTGGACCAGTGGCGCCGGGACCAGAAGGTCTGGCTCCAGCAGCTCGAGGAGCGCTTGCAGCCGTTCGAAATGATGCTGACGCACCTGCCGTTCATCCTCGAGGATCGGCCCCGGTTCGTGGATTTTGACCTGTTCGGCATGCTCGAGAATTTTCTCTACTCCGGCCACTACGAACTGCCCCGCCGCCACAAACAAATCCAGGAATGGCATCGCCGGATGCGGACCGTGAAACACACCGACTTGCCCGCGTGAAAAATTACATCATCGACACCAACGTCCTCCTTCACGACCCCAATTCCCTGCTGAGCTTCGCGGACAACCACGTCCTGATCCCGATCGAAGTCATCGAGGAAATTGACCGTTTCAAGCGCGAGTCCACCGAGCTGGGCCAGAACGCGCGCACCGTTTCGCGGATGCTCGACGGTTTCCGCGGCGACGGCAGCCTGAGCGAGGGCGTGAAACTGCCCAATGGCGGCAAGTTGAAAATCGCCTTCCAGAGGAACGGCCACCCCAACGGCGAGGCGCACGTGAATGGCAACACCGTGGACAACCGGATCCTGTCGCTGGCGGCCAGCATCCAGAAGGCGCAGCCGAAAAACCCGACCATCCTGGTCAGCAAGGACATCAATCTCCGCATCAAGGCCGACGCGCTGGGATTGCTCGCCGAGGATTACGAGAACGACCGGGTGTTCATCACCGACCTGTACACCGGCATGATGGAAATGTCCGTGACCACGAACCAGATGGCGTCCTTCCGCGCCAACAGCGAACTCGAGCTCGACGGCGGCAAACAATATTTCCCGAACGAATACTGCACCCTCACGGACGAAACCAATCCCAAGCGCACGGCCTTGACCAAGGTGGACGCTGCCGGCACGAGGCTGGTGCCCATCATTGACTGCCGCGAGGGCATCTGGGGCATCAAGCCGCGCAACCGCGAACAGCATTTTGCCTTCGACGCGCTGCTCGACGACCGCATCAAGCTGGTCACGCTCATGGGCAAGGCCGGCACCGGCAAGACCCTGCTGGCCATGGCGGCCGGCTTGAAACGCACCGTGCTCGACCGCGAATTCCGCCGGCTCGTCGTCGCGCGCCCGACCATTTCCATGGGCAAGGAACTCGGTTTCCTGCCGGGGTCGCTCGAGGAGAAGCTGGCGCCATGGATGCAGCCGATTCACGACGCGCTCGAGATGCTGAGCGACCTCAACATGGGCCACGACCACCGCCGCAGCGGCGACCTGATGCGGTCCGGCAGCATTGTGGTGGAGGCGCTGAGCTACATCCGCGGCCGCAGCATCGCCAACCAGTTCATGATCATCGACGAGGCGCAGAACCTCACGCCGCTGGAGGCCAAGACCATCATCACCCGCGTCGGCAACGGCACCAAAATCATTTTCACCGGCGACCCCTACCAGATTGACAATCCCTACGTGGACTCCTCGTCCAACGGGTTCAACTACGTGGTCAGCCGGTTCCGCAGCGAAGCGATTGCGGCGCACATCGAATTGCAGAAGGGCGAGCGCTCCGAGCTGGCCGAACTGGCGGCGAATATTTTGTAGTTGGGCTGACGGCGTCGGCCCTTGCCCGTCACCCCCGCCGGCGGGGAAGTCATTCCGACATCCCGCTTGCCCCGCAATGCAAATCCCGGTCTAATCCCCTTTGGGAATTCCGCGCAAACCGGATCCGGCCGTCGTCCCAAGCGTGCTCATTCGCTGCGGTGGAAAGGTTCGCGCGTTTGCCCGACGTTGAAGGTGGGGTCAGTGCGGGTTAGACTGAGGTCCGAACGACAGGAAAATTATGTCAAACTCATCCTTTCGGGTTTTGCTGATCGGCGACCAGCCGGAATGTCTGCGGTTGCTGCACCAACAACAGTTTGAGGCCGTCAGCGTCAAACGCCTGGCGGACGGCCTGGCTCATTTAACCGCCAACCCCGTTGGCCTGGTGCTGCTCACGCTGGCGCTGCCGGACGTTCGAGGCACGGGCGCTTTCGTGAAACTGCACGAGGCGGCGCCGCATTTGCCGATCGTGGTGCTCGCCAGCGCGACGGAAGAAAAACTGGCAGCCAGCCTGATGCCGCTGGGAGTGCAGGACTATTTGCTGGTGCCCGAGTTGACCGGCCCGATGCTGGCCCGGGCCCTCCGCAATGCCAGTGAACGTCACCTCATCCGGGAAGAACACAGCCGGGCGGGGCATCTGCTGGAGCTGCTCATGGACAACATCCCGGACCTGATTTATTTCAAGGACAAGACCAGCAAGTTCGTGGTGGTCAACCGGGCCGTTGCGAAGCGGTTTAACCTGGCCGATCCCCACCTGGCCGTAGGCAAGTCGGACGCCGACTTTTTCTCCGCCGAGCATGCGCAGCAGGCGTTGGCCGACGAGCAGCGCGTGATCGAGACCGGCCAGCCGCTGGTGGGCATCGAGGAAAAGGAGACCTGGCCCGACGGGCGGGTGACCTGGGCGTCCACGACCAAGATGCCGTTGCGCGACCGCGCCGGGCGGATTTTCGGCACCTTCGGCATTTCCCGGGATATCACGGAACATCGGCGGATGGAGCAGGCGCTGGCGGAGCGTTCGGCCGAGTTGCTAAAGGAACGTTTGCTGTTGCGCACGTTGATTGACAACCTGCCCGACGCCATTTACGCCAAGGATCTCGCCGGCCGGAAAACCATGGCCAATCCGGCCGACCTGAGAAACCTCCGCTGCCCGTCCGAGGCCGAGGCCCTCGGCAAAACCGATTTCGATTTCTTCCCGCCGGAGGTGGCGCAGCACTTTTACGAGGACGACCAGAAGGTCTTCCAGGGACACCCGGTCATCAACCGGGAGGAATTCTTTCTGGATCGCGACGACCAGAAGCGGTGGTTGCTGACCAGCAAGCTGCCGTTGCGAGGCCGGGACGGCAAGATTATCGGGCTGGTGGGCATCGGTCGGGACATCACCAAGCGGAAACAGGCGGAGGAAACGCTGGACCGGGAACGGCGCCTGTTGCGCACGTTGATTGACAACCTGCCCGACGCCATTTACGCCAAGGATACCGCCGGCCGAAAGACGCTGGCCAATCTGGCCGACGTAAAAAACCTTCACTTCCAGACCGAAGCCGAAGCCTTGGGCAAGACCGACTTCGACCTCTTCCCGCGCGAACACGCCGAACGGCTTTTCGCCGACGACCAAAAGGTGATAGAGGGCCACACGGTTCTTAACCGGGAGGAACATTTCCTGGACGACGAAGGCCGGGTCCACTGGCTGTTGACCAGCAAACTGCCCCTGCACGATCAGAGCGGAAAAATCATCGGCCTGGTGGGCATCAACCGGGATATCACCGAGCGCAAACTGGCGGAAGACAAACTGGCTTACGAGCGGGGGTTGTTCCGCACCCTCATGACCTACCTGCCGGAGGCCATTTATTTCAAAGACCGCCATTCCCGTTTCGTGCGCGTCAGCGATGCGAAAATCAAGAAAAACCTGGAGCTGGTTCGCCGGCGTTACCGGGAGGCCAATCCGTCCGAACGGGCGGAAGACTGGCCGCCGTTTCTCCAAAACGAGGAACAGTTTGGCGCCTACCTTGCGGGCCGGACGGACTTCGACGTTTTCCCCGAGGAGCGCGCCCGCCAGGCGTTCGAGGACGAGCAACGGATTCTGCAAACCGGCGAGCCGTTGATCGACAAGCTGGAAGGCACCAAAACCTCCGACGGGAAGACCAGCTGGATGTTGTCAACCAAGGTGCCGTGGCGGGATGAAGAAGGAAACATCATCGGCACGTTTGGCGTTTCCCACGATATCACCGCCCTGAAGGAGACCGAGGAGAAGCTCGCCGAATACACGCGCGAGTTGGAGCGCAAAAACAAGCAGACCGACGAGGAATTGAAAATGGCGCGCGAGCTGCAACTGGCCATGTTGCCGCACGAGTTTCCCAGCGTGCCGCGCGGCCGGCCCCGGGGGGAAAGCGACCTGGAATTCTTCAGCTTCTTTTCCCCGGCCGGTGCGGTCAGCGGAGACTTCTTCGACGTCATCCCCCTGTCGGACACGACCGTGGGGCTGTTCATCTGCGATGTGATGGGGCACGACGTGCGCGCGGCCCTGGTCACGGCCATGATGCGCGCCCTGGTGGTGGACCTGAGCACCCCGACGATCGAGCCGGGCGAGCTGCTGGCCCAGATCAACCGTGAAGTGGCGGGCGTCTTCCAGCAAACCGACTCGACGATGTATGCCACGGCCTTTTACCTGATCGTCGACGTCGGTCGCGGGGAGCTGCGTTACGCCAGCGCGGCACATATCGAGCCGGTCCTGTTGCATCGGCCGTCCGGCACTGTCGAATGGCTGGGGCGCGGCCCGGGCCAGAAGAAGGGCCCGGCCTTGGGGCTGTTCGCCGAGGGACAGTTTCCCACCCACCGGTGTCCGCTGGCCGTGGGCGACGTGATTGCGCTGTTCACCGACGGCTTGATTGATGTCGAAGGAGCCAGGAACGAATCGTTCAGCACCGACCGTTTGCTGGCGGCCGTCCGCGCGCGCGCCCAATTGCCGACGAACGAACTATTCACCGGATTGCTCGACGAAATCAAAAAATTCTCCGCCAAGACGGAGTTCGAGGACGACGTTTGTCTCGTGGGGGCGGAAGTCAGGCGGCTGAGCGCGGCGGGCGCCAAGGCGGTTTGACCCGCCACCACCCGGGTCGGACAAACATTCGATGGACCGGGGGCGGCAACGAGGGTATCGTTATAGGAAGTTCTCGCTTAAAGCATGTTATTGCCGCCACCTGCCTCACAAATTCGTATATGTTCCTGTCGCGTCTCCGTCACTTCTTGAAGGAAAAATCCTATTGCTCCGGCATTGCCGGTTTGGGTTTGATCTTGGTATCCAGCCATTCGCTTCAAGGCCAGATTCCCGCGTTCCCGGGCGCGCTGGGCTTTGGCGCCAATGCCACCGGCGGCCGCGCCGGCACGGTGTATCACGTCACCACGCTGGCGGACAGCGGCGCCGGCTCGTTCCGCGACGCCGTGAGCCAGGCCAACCGCATTGTGGTCTTCGACGTGGGCGGCTACATCACGTTGAATTCGGCGGTCTCGGTGAACAAGAATATCACCATCGCGGGCCAGACCGCTCCCGGCGGCGGCATCGGCTTCAAGAGCGGCGAGATTTCCTTCGCCAACCGGTCCAACATCATCTGCCGCTACATTCGCATCCGGCCCGGCAGCGAGACGTCCGATCCGGTCAACGATGACGCCTTGAGCCTCTACCGCGCCCAGAACGTCATTTGCGACCACGTCTCAATGGAATTCGGTCCCTGGAACAACATCGATGCCGTGAGCGACGACTGGCAGAACTATCCGGTGACCCGCGTCACTTTCCAGAACTGCCTCAACGCGGACCCGACCTACCAGCAGTTTGGCGCCCACACGGAATCCGTCAGCAGCAGCATGTCATGGTTCTCCTGCGTTTTTGCGAATTCCCACAACCGCAATCCGCTCTCCAAAATCAACGACGTCTTCGTCAACAACGTGCTGTATAATTGCGATGCCGGTTACACCACGCACACGAGCACCTCGTTCAGCCATGACATTGTGAACAATTACTTCGTCGCCGGCCCCGCCAGCGGCTCGAATTTCCCGTGGTTCCAGATTGACAGCAACCAGAGCATTTATTATTCGGGCAACCTTTATGACTCCGATCTGGATGGCACACTGAACGGCAGCCTCACCACGCCCTACTGGTATCAGGGAGTCGGTACGATCCTCACTTCCCCATGGTCGCCGGTGACTGCCAGTGTGCCTGTTTATAGCACCGCTTCTGCATTTCGCCTGGCCGTCTCGCAGGCGGGGGCTTTGCCGCGCGACCAGATTGATGAACTGGTCGTCAGCCAGATGAAAACCCTCGGCAACGGACCGGTTGGAACCGGCGCCGGAACCGCCGGGCCGGATGGCAGCTTATACACCAGCCAAACCCAGACCGGCTTGGGCAACAACGGCTACGGCACCATCAACGGCGGCGTGGTCCCGCTTGACAGCGACCTTGACGGCATGCCGGATTACTGGGAGTTGACCGTCGGTTTGAATCCCGTCAGCAACGACGCCATGGTGATCGCGTCCGACGGTTACGCAAATATCGAGCACTATCTGAACTGGCTGGCCGACCCGCATGCGGTGACCGTGACCAACACCGCCGTGGACGTGGACCTGTGGCAGTACACCAGCGGCTTTACCAACGCCAGCCCCATCTACGCCGTCAACAGCGCCAGCAACGGCGTTGTCATCCTGAAGGTTGACGGGCACACCGCCCATTTCACTCCCAACCTGAACTTCTTCGGCTTGGGCAGCTTTCAATTCGGCGTCGTGGCCTCGGACGGCAGCAGCTATACCAATACCGTGACGGTGGCCGTCGTGCCCCAATCGCAATCCCAGACCGCGCCGTCCAACCTTGTCTGGCGCGGTGATGGCTTGACCAATCTCTGGGCCGTCGGCGCAGGCACCAACTGGTTCGATGGCACCAACCTCGTCGCATTTAACACCGGCGACACGGTGACCTTTGACGACACCGGGACCAACACGCCGGCGGTCACCCTTTCCGGAGCGTTGTCCGCCGGCACCGTTTATGTGCTGGCCGCCCAGAATTATACTTTTGGCGGCGGCGGTGCCTTGGCCGGCACGACCTTCCTGTTCAAGACGGGATCGGGCCAGTTGAGCCTCAACACCACCAACACCTATTCGGGCGGCACCCTCATCAATGATGGAACGATCCAGTTGGGCGATGGCGCGAATTATAGCGGCAGCATCGTGGGCAATATCACCAACAACGACACGCTCGTCTTCAACAACCCGGGTCCCGTGTCCAGTTCGGCCAACATCTCCGGCTCCGGAATCCTGACGAAGAGCGGCCCGGGCGCGTTGACGCTGAGCGGCACGCAAACCTACACCAACACGACCACCCTCAACGCCGGCAGCCTGCAATTCTCCGGCACGTTGCCCCACAGCGATATCACCGACAATGGAGCGCTCATCTTTAACCCCGCGTCGCAACAGCTTTACACCAACACCCTCAGCGGTACCGGCAGTCTTACCGTCAGCAGCTCCAGCCTGTTGTTCCTGGCCGGCGCGAACACCTATGCGGGAGGGACGACCAACACGGGCGGCAGCCTCTTCCTCGCCAACAACAGCGCGGCCGGTTCCGGCCCGGTCGTTTACAACGGCGGGTACGTGTTTGTCGGCAGCAACGCCTTCATCACGAACGACTTCATCGTGCCCAGTTCAACTTCGGACCTGATGATGGCTGGCACCAACAACAACACCGGCACCTGGGCCGGCAACGTGGTCAACCTGGGCAGTGGGGCCCAATTCCGCCCCGGCAGCGACGGCGGCACCCTGATTTTCACCGGAAACGCGATCCTGGGTTCGCATATCTTCATTGTGCCGCGCGGTTCGGTCGTCCTCGCCTCCAACGCCGTTGTGAGCTCGACGGTGAGCGGGTATCTCGGACGCGACAGTCGCGGCAACAAGCGCAGCGCCAACATTACCATCCGCGACAACGCCTCGGTGACCCTGGCAGGTTGCGACATGGGGGGAAATCAAGTCGGCTCATCCATCACCATCACCCTCCAGAATAATGGTGCACTCGCCATCGGCGCGAGCAGCCTTGAGTTGCACGACATCAACAACGCCGCGGCCATTTCCCAGGTGCGGCTCAACGGTGGCACCCTGACGGTGGGTGGTTTCACCAAGGCCAAGACCTCTTACACCAACCAGATCAGTTTCAATGGTGGCGTTTTGAGGGCCGCTTCGAACAATGCCGCGTTCCTGCCCGCCTTCGCCGTTTCAACCAATGTCGTGCAGGCCGGCGGAGCCATCGTTGACGACAGCGGCCTTGCCATCACCATCGCCGCACCGCTGATCCATGATCCCTCGCTGGGCGCGACGCCCGACGGCGGGCTGACCAAACTCGGCGCCGGCACGCTGACCCTTTCCGGGGTGAACACCTTCACGGGGCCGACGGTGATCAATGCCGGCACGTTGGTGCTGTCCGGCTCCGGGTCGCTCGCGGGTTCGGCAGGATTTTATGTTGCCGCCGGCGGAACTTTCGACGTCAGCGCCCCGGGCGGCTTCACGCTGGGGAGCGGGCGCAAACTTTCCGGCTATGGCATCATCAACGGCAATTTCACGGTCGCCAGCGGCGCCATCTTGGCCCCCGGCAATTCCATCGAAACCCTCACTTTTAATAACGCGCTCACCCTCGCCGGCGGCAGCACGAATGTTTTTGAAATCAGCCACGCGCCGCCAGTCAATGATACGGTGGTGGTCGCCGGCGCCTTGACCTGCGGCGGCACTCTGATCGTCACCAACAGCGGCGGCTCGGAACTGGCAGCCGGGGACAGTTTCAGGTTATTCAATGCCGGCAGTTACGGTGGCGGGTTTAACAACGTGATTTTGCCGACGCTCGCCAACCCGGGTCTGGTCTGGAACACGAATGCGCTGACCAGCAGCGGCGTTATTTCCGTGGTCACCCCCACCGCGCCGATCATCGACAACATCACGGTCACCGGCAGCAACCTCGTGCTTAAGGGCTCCGGCGGTATGTTGGATGGCAATTACTATGTGCTGGTCTCGACCAATCTGAGCCTGCCTCGCAGCAATTGGACCCGGCTCCTGACCAATCAATTCGACGGCACCGGGGCGTTTGCGGTCACCAACGACCTCGACCCGAACGCCGCCCAGAACTTTTATCTCCTCCAACTGCCCTAGCGCGAACGGCTGACCCTTCAGCCTTGACTCGGCCGCCGGTCATTCGCCGACGGATGTGAACAACAAATTTTTTGCGCTTCCACCGGGGGTTGCTACGATGACGGCGATGGCCGGAACGTACGACGAACTGCTCGACGCAGCGATTCAACATCTGGAGGATTTGAAATCCCGGGGTGTGCGGCATGTGGTGGTGGCCGCTGAAACCCTCGCGGCCCTGGCCCAACCGATTACAGGTAGGGACGCACCGCCGGGGCGTCCGGAGCCAGTTTCACCTCCTAAAACGGACGAGCCAGCGGCTCGTCCCTACCAAAAAGCAATTTCGCAGTCCGTTGCCGAACAAGTCGCCCTGCTGGCCCTGCCGGGCGAAGCCCCATCCGCAATCGCCCATCCGCAATCGCCAGTCGAAAAGGCCGCCGCGTTCGCCGCGTTGCGTGAGCGGGCACTGGCCTGTGTCAAATGCCCGCACCTCGCGTCGTCCCGCAAAACCGTCGTGTTCGGCGTCGGCAGCATCGACGCCCAACTCATGTTCGTGGGCGAAGCGCCGGGAGCGGACGAAGATGAACAGGGAGAACCTTTCGTTGGCCGCGCCGGAGAATTGCTCACGAAAATCATCCAGGCGATGAGTCTGCGGCGAGTGGATGTTTACATCGGCAACATTTTGAAGTGCCGGCCGGACACGCCGGGCCAGAGCGCCGGCAACCGCAAACCGACCGCCGACGAGATGGCCACCTGCATTCCGTTCCTCCACGAGCAAATTGATCTGATCCGGCCCAAGGTCATCGTGGCGCTGGGCGCGACGGCGGTGGAAGGGTTGCTGGGCAAGACCATCGGCATCACGAAGTTGCGCGGCACATGGAAGACGTATCGCGGCACGCCGCTCATGCCGACGTATCACCCCGCCTATCTGCTGCGCAACCAGGCGATGAGTGAAAAGCGCAAGGTCTGGGAGGACATGCTGGCGGTAATGGAGAAGCTCCAGATGCCCATCAGCCAAAAACAGCGGAACTATTTTTTGAAGGCGTGAAAAGATAACGGACAGGATTAACATGATTTCTAGGATTGAAAGTCGGTCGCGTTCATTCTGACAATCCTGATCATCCTGTCGAAGAATCCGATGAAGGCCCGGCAGAAAATTTTAATTACCTTGGGAGTCGCGTTCGGCCTGGTGATTCTAATTCCAGTTATTCATCACTACCAACTGCGCTTCGCCGTCGAGAAATATATTGCGGAGCTCAAGGCCAAAGGCGAGCCAATGGAATTGGCGCAGGTAATACCGCCGCGACTCCCTCCAGAGAAGAATTCTGCCTCTCAATTCCTCGTCGCCACCAGCTTGTTTGTTACCAATGAAAGTGTTCTAACAACCAACTGGCCAATTGGTATGCGGGGCGTGGCTCCGGGCAAGGCGCAAGTTATTTGGCGGCAGAATTTCATCCGAGACTGTGGGATGACTAATTCGTGGGAAGATTTAACGCTGGCTTTGGAGGTGAATAAGGACGCATTCAACCGGCTTTTTGCTATCACTAATTCATCCGTCTTTGATTTCGGACTGCAATACGAGCAGCGATTTGAAATGCGCATCACAAACTTGGTGGTAGAGAAGAAAACGGTTCAGAGGCTGGCAGCCAAGACCTATGACGATCTGCATCGGGGACAAATCGGGCCAGCGTCGGAAAATATTCGCGTCATGCTGGTATTGGTGGATGGCACAAGCGACGAACGAACAGCGATATCGCAGCTGGTAAGGATTGCCATCGCTCAAATCGCTTCTACGGCAACTTGGGAGCTTTTACAGTCTTCAAATCTAACCGATGGCCAACTGGCAGAGCTGCAAGCAGATTGGAGTCGGCCAGAATTTATCCGGGCAATGGTTAACGTGTTGCCTGTGGAACGTGAAGGGGCTGAAACCACCGTTGGCAAGTGGCGCAGTTCGTTGAAAGAAATGCAACGACGCACCGAACTCTCCAAAAGCGTCAGCGAAGCGCTTGGCCATTCCCCTGAAGAGGAAAGTGTTTTTGAAAAGGCGGACAAATTTCGGAAGATTTTTCTCTGGCGCTATTGGTGGTCGTATCCTGATGAGTTGCGTTACCTCAAGGGCCATCAGGTTCTTACCGATACTATGCGCCAGATTGCTACCAACGGAGTCTTTGGTGGTGCCTTGGCAAATCAGGATGCGGAGCTAGAGCGTTTGGGCGTTTCAAAACTGAGTAGTTCGCTTGACTCCATTTTCACCGGTAAGACGGATTATCACAATATGCTATCTGAATCGGTTGTCACGCTCACGGGACTGTCTCGCAAGGTCATGCGTATCGAGGTAGCACGACAGACAGTTATAACCGCCATCGCTTTGAAACGCTATCAACTCAACCATGGAAATTATCCCGAAAGACTTTCTGAACTGATGCCGGAGTTTTTAGCCGCCGTTCCGCTCGACCCCGTGGATGGCCAACCGTTGCGTTACCGCAAAAATGCCGGTGGCTCGTTTTCGCTTTATTCCATTGGCGAAAATGGCAAGGACGACGGTGGCGATCCTTCTCTCGAAAAAGGTGTCGAATCATCAACTTATTTTTGGGAAAGTCCTCATACGCTGGATTGGGTCTGGCCGCAGCCCGCAACCCCTGAAGAAATTCAAGCGTATTATGCCAGGCAGACTAAAAATTGAGCTTGGCTCAATTCCCGGTTTGCTTCGCCTCTATTTTCCGCTATAACCAGCGCCTCATGCATCAATGGATTGCCAAACTGGCCGACTGGTACACGCACCTGCTGCAAACCTGGGGCGCGCCGGCCATCGCCCTCATGATGGCCATCGAAAGTACCGTCATTCCCATCCCCAGCGAATTCGTCATCCCGCCGGCGGCACACCTGGCCCACACCGGCCAGATTTCGCTGAGCCTGTGGAGCATAGTGCTTGCGGGCGCGCTCGGTTCGTGGCTGGGCGCCACCATCATGTATTGGGCCTCGCGGCTGGCCGGGCGCCCGCTGGTGATGCGCTACGGCAAATACGTTTTCGTTCCGCCCGAAAAGGTGGAGAAGGCCGAACGCTGGTCGGACCATTACGGCGCGATGGGCATTTTCATTTCGCGCCTGCTGCCGGTGGTGCGGCATCTCATCGGCATCCCGGCGGGCATTGTACGGTTGAATTACCTGTATTTCTCCATCTTCACGCTGCTGGGTTCAGGCGTCTGGAGCGCGGTGCTGTGCTACGTCGGCATCAAAGCCGGCCAGGACGAAAAACTGCTGAAAGGCGAGTTGCACCACGTCACATTGTGGGTGGGCGGCGCCATGCTCGTCCTGGGCGGACTGTACTATTTCTTCGTCCACCGGCACATGGCGAAGTCAGAAGGCGGACGTCAGAAATCAGGGTAAAACCCTGCCCGGGCATTCCGGCTCCGGTCAATCAAAGGTGTTGCCAAACCATTGCTGGTAGAGCGGCCCAACCACCGGCATGGGTTTCAACTGGCCGCTGGCGGCCGCCACCAGCCCCAGAATCCATAACACCAGCATTGAGGCCCAAAGCGCCAAAATGCAGAGCCACCCGAGGATGGGAATAAAGACGAGCACGACCTGGCAAAACGCGAGCACGATGCCGGTCAGGATGAAGCCAAGCATCTGGCGGAGATGAAACGCGCCCAGTTTCGTCTTTTTGTTCATGTGAATGATGATGGCCACAATGAAGCCAATCAAGGTGATGTAGGCGATGATGGCAACCACTTTGTCGTCGCCGCCGGTCGTCGGGGTGGATGGTGCGGGAGGTGGAGCCGGGTTCTGGTTATCAGACATAGATTCCCTTTCGTTGGTTCGCCGCTCAATACGCCGATTCCACGAACGAGGCAAGCCGGAATTTTCCCTTTGCACCCGGCGCCCCTTTGCGTGAGATTTTCGGCGTGCCTGAGACCGAAGCCATCCGCAAAAAAGTCGGCGAACTGCCGCATAAACCGGGCGTGTACCTCATGCGCGACCGGTTCGGCACGGTCATTTACGTCGGCAAGGCCCGCGACCTGCGCAAACGCGTCAGCCAGTACTTCCATCCTTCGCGGCGGATGGGCTGGGACCTGAAGTTCAACGCGCTCATCGAGGCCATCCACGACTTCGATGTGCACGCGGTGAAGAGCGAGCCGGAGGCGTTCCTGCTCGAAGGCAAGCTCATCAAGGAATTCAAGCCCCGCTACAACATCAGCTTTCGCGACGACAAACGGTTCCTGATGCTCAAGGTGAACCTGAACGACCCGATCCCCAACTTCACCTTCACGCGGTTCCGGAAAGACGATGGGGCGCGTTACTTCGGGCCGTTTTCGAATGCCGGCGCGCTCCGGAACACGCTCACGCTGGTGCGACGCCAGTTCAACCTGCGCGGCTGCCGCGCCTTCACGCCGGGCGAGGCCGATTACAAGCATTGCCTCTACGCGCATCTCAAGTATTGCACCGCGCCCTGCATCGGCAATGTCACCCGTGAACAGTATCTCGCGCAGGTGCTCGCCGCCTGTGCCTTCATCGAGGGCCAATGTGCGGAAATGAGGGGGCAACTGGAACGGGAAATGAAAAAGGCCGCCGCCGCGCAGGATTATGAAAAGGCCGCCAGCCTGCGCGATCTTATCAACGACTTGAAGGAAACGACGAAGAGGGAGCGAAGGTTCGAACGCGTACCGTACACCCTGCCGCTGGCGATCGACCCGCAACGCGACCTGGCCGAGCTGGCCCGGGTGCTGAAATTGCCGGCGCCGCCGCAGCGCATCGAAGGTTTCGATATCTCGAACATCAGCGGCACGTTTGCCGTGGCGTCGCTGGTCAGCTTTAAAAACGGCCGGCCTGACCGCGCGAATTATCGCCGGTTCCGCATCAAAACCGTCGAGGGCCAGGACGATTTTGCAAGTATGGCGGAAGTGGTCCAGCGGCGCTACTCGCGCCTGCTGCGCGAAGGGCGCGGCGAAAACGAGGATGGAGGATTGAAGCTGGAAGATGGGAATTCCCCCTCTCCGCGTTGCGAGTCTGCGAGCAATGGGGAGAGGGCCGGGGTGAGGTGCCGGCCATCCTCCGTCCTCCATCCTCCATCATCGCTCCCAGATTTGATCTTAATTGACGGCGGCAAGGGCCAGTTGAACGCCGCGTGTGAGCAGTTAAAGAAGCTCGGCCTCGAAAAAATTCCCGTCATCGGCTTGGCCAAGGAGTTCGAGGAAATTTACCTGCCGGGCGAGAGCAAACCGCTGCGGCTGGGGCTCAATCATCCGGCCGTGAAGCTGTTGCAGCGCCTCCGCGACGAGTGCCATCGGGTGGCCAACTCTTACAACGCGCAGTTGCGCCTCAAGCGCGTTTCGGAAAGCGTGTTGGATGAATTCCCCGGCATCGGCGAAGCCCGCAAGCAGGCGCTGCTGAAGAAATTCGGCTCGGTGCAGCGATTGAAAGCGGCAACCCTGGAACAAATCGCCGCCGTGCCCGGCTTCGGCGGCAAGGCGGCGGCGGAGTTAAAACGCTTTCTCGAGGCGCGGTCGGCCGGCGAATCAAAATAATGTCGTGCCAAACCGCGATATTCGTGGCTTTATTTCCCCATGAACATCCAAGTAGCCGTTTTGTGCGATGCGGCGACGCAGGACAGCAGCAGCAAACTCAACATCCTCGGCGCCTTCGACACAATTTACGCGCCGCAACTGCCGGCCCTGCACCTGCAATGCGCCGTGGCCCTTCGCATCACGTTCCTGCCCGGCGACGAGGGCACCCGGCAGCTCACGCTGAACTTCGTCAACGCCGACGGCCGCAGTATCATGCCCGCCTTCCCGCCCATCCCCATCGAAGTCGCATTGCCCGAAGAAGCCCATTTCGTCACCCGCAACTTCGTGGTCAACATCCAGCAGCTCCAGTTTGCCGAGGCCGGCGCCTACTCCGTGGACATCCGGCTGGACGGCCAGTCGGCGGTGAACATTCCGTTGTGGATCAAACATCTTCCCCAGCGGCCGGCAGCCTGATTCATTTATGATTTACGATTGATGATTGTTGATTTTCAAACTGTCGCGAGGCCAATCATAAATTTCCCAACGACTTTGGGCCTTGAACTTCGGACTTTGGACTTAATAATTCCCGCATGGAGAATTCAAATCGCAACCCAATTCTGCAGCTCGAACTGCCCGGCGTCAAAAAACTCCGCAGCGGCAAGGTTCGCGACATCTTCGATCTCGGCGATGCCCTGCTGCTCGTGGCCAGCGACCGCATCTCGGCGTTCGACGTCATCATGCCCAACGGCATTCCGCGCAAAGGCGAGGTGCTCACGCAGATTTCACATTTCTGGTTCGACAAATTCGCATCACTCGTGCCGAATCACCTGCTCCGGCGAGCCGACGAGCCGCTTAGTATTCCGGCCCTGGCCAAATTGCCCGCTGCGCAACTCGCCGACCTGCAGCGCCGCTCGATGGTGGTCAAAAAGGCCAAGCCGCTGGCCATCGAATGCATCGTCCGCGGCTACCTGTCCGGCTCCGGCTGGAAGGAGTACAAAAAATCCCAGACCGTCTGCGGCATCAAGCTGCCCGCCGGCCTGACCGAATCCGCCGAATTGCCCGAGCCGATCTTCACGCCCTCCACCAAGGCCGAAGCCGGCCACGACGAAAACATTTCGTTCGAGCACGCCTGCAAAATTGTCGGCAAAGATCTCGCCACGCAGGCCAGCGACCTGAGTTTGAAGATTTACAAAGCCGGACGCGATTACGCCCGCCAGCGGGGCATCATAATTGCCGATACCAAATTCGAATTCGGCCTGAGCGGAGGCAAATTGATCCTGATTGACGAGGTGTTGACGCCGGATTCGTCGCGGTTCTGGCCCGCCGACCAGTACGTGCCCGGCAAAGGCCAGCCGAGCTTCGACAAACAATTCGTGCGCGATTACCTGGAAACGCTCAACTGGGACAAAACCCCGCCTGGCCCGAAACTGCCGGACGACGTCGTCGTCAAAACCAGCGCGAAATATCTGGAAGCGTACGAGCGATTGACGGCTGAGAAGCTTTAACCACTCTGCGGTTCGAAGATCAAAACGATTTTAAACGATAAAATTGATTACCCGTCGGCCGTGAGAGGATCAATCTAGTTTGGTTACTGAGGATGTCGGGAATGTTGGTAAGCGTAATCCAATTTGGTTGTACGAGGTTGGTGGTTGCTTCCAATTGGTAAAAAGCATTTGTTATCGGCCAGGTAAAAACGAGCGAATTGGGAGCGATGTTGGCACCGACCAGAGGTTGCGGTAAATTCGTGAGTAGATCAATTCGTACACCGTCAAACGAATTGGCTACATAGGCATAGTTTCCTGATATCAGTACTTGTTTGGCGTACCCACCCCAAGCATGGGCAATAACCGATACATTGACTGGGTTTGTCGGATTTGAAATGTCATAAACCCGGACCCCATCTGTGTTGTTTGCCAAGTAGGCATAATTACCGGAGACCGCAATATGGGCCGCTGCTACAGTGCCGGTGCTGCTTCCTCCATTGTTTATATGTCCGACGAGTACAGGTTTAAGTGGGTCGGAGATGCTAAACACCCTCATTCCATCGCCCTCATTCGCGACATAGGCATAATTGCCGGATACCGCAACGCTAAAGGCATAACCACCATTGAAATTACAGTTGGTTGTCCCGATGAATTGAGGACTTGAAGGGTCAAAGATTGAATAGGTTGAAAGCCCGACATAATCAGCGATAAATGCAAAACTTCCGCTGATCGCAATGCCCAGAGCCATTTGGCCACCATTGTTAAAAACGGCATGTCCGACATGGAGCGGGTTTGCAGGGTTTGAGACGTCATAAATCCGGAGACCGTCAGAACCATTAGCGACGTAGAGATAACTGCCAGACAAGGTGAGATCCCAGGCGTCAGCGCCGTTGTAAGCCGGACTTCCATCTGCTTTGTACAGGTCGTTAATATGCCCCACATTGATGGGATTGCTGGGGGAGCTGACATCGTAAATTCGCAACCCATCAGTGTCATTAGCAACATAGGCAAAATTCCCTGAAACAACCACTCTCCTGGCATAACCACCATAGTTAGTAACCGTGCATCCGAGCAGAACAGGATTTGTTATCGAGGAAATATTATAGAGACTCAAACCGTCTCGATAATCCGCAACATAGAGACAATTGCCACTTACACCCACTCCTTGGGAAGTAACGTTTGGGCGAACCGCTTGGCCAACATTTACTAACATTGCCTGGCCAAAGATTACCTTTTGAAATCCTAAAAAAGACAATAGACAGCCGATGCAGATGGCGGAACGAAATCTCATACCAACCTAAGATGTTGAATTAGAGTAAACTTAAGTGCGCATATTGTCAATAAGTCTATTTGACTGTTGGCAGTCGCGTTCAAGACTTCTTCTGTCCGCGCCTTTGCACCTTTGCGACTTTGCGTTAGATTCTCTTCGTGCCGTCGCAAAAGCAGATTTCAGCGCATCCATCCTCCGCAAAGATGCTACGGAGGACAAGTCGCGGGGCGGCGGAAAATCCGCCGAACCGGTTCGAGAAAATTCATCTTGAACCTGACGCGGACTGGAATCCAGAGGACGATGATGGTGGCCGTCCGCAAGGACCCCGGACGCAATTTTTAAAGGACCACAGCAAAACCGTCATTGCCCGTAACGACAGCCCGGATGTCGGCTTCACGGCCAGCCTGAATCCGTATCGCGGCTGCGAGCACGGCTGCATTTACTGTTACGCCCGGCCGACGCATGAATTTCTTGGCTTCTCCGCCGGGCTCGATTTCGAGAGCAAAATCATGGTGAAGGAAGACGCGCCGGACCTGCTGCGCGCCGAGCTGATGTCGCCGAAATGGCGGCCGCAGGTGATTTTCCTGAGCGGCGTGACGGATTGTTACCAGCCGGTCGAGCGCAGATTGAAACTGACACGCCGCTGCCTTGAAGTGCTCGCCGAATTCCGGAACCCGGTCTTCATCATCACCAAGAACCGGCTGGTGACACGGGACATTGATTTGCTGTCCGAGCTGGCGCGGCATCAGGCGGCGGCGGTCTGGCTGTCCATCACCACGCTGGACGCCGAATTGCGCAAGGTAATGGAGCCGCGCACGGCGCCACCATCGGCGCGATTGGACGCCATCCGCGAGCTGGCGGCGGCGGGCATTCCCACGGGAGTGAACGTGGCGCCCATCATCCCGGGCCTGACCGACCACGAAATGCCGGCCATTCTTCAGGCGGCAGCGGACGCCGGAGCGACGGCAGCCGGTTATGCCATTGTCCGCTTGCCTTACGCCGTTGCACCACTGTTTGAGCAATGGCTGGCAACCCATTTTCCGGACCGGAAGGACAAGGTGCTGAACCGGCTGCGTTCGATTCGCGGCGGGAAATTGAACGAATCGCAATGGGGCAAACGCATGTCCGGCGAAGGCATTTTTGCCGAGCAGATCCGGCAGATGTTCGAGGTGGCCCGGCGCAAGGCCGGCATTCGCAACGACGGCGAAGAACTTTCCGCCGCTGCATTTCGTCGTCCCCTTGGCGCCCAGCTTCCATTATTCTCGTGACGTGCAGGATCTCGTCGAAGATTTTTTGCAGTATCTGCGCCACGAACGCGGGCAGGCGGAGCACACGCAAAAGACCTATGCCGCCTTGCTGACCCGGTTCACCGTTTGGGCACAGAAGCACGGATTAAACGACTGGCATGCGGTCGAATTGAAGCATCTGATATCGTTCCTGCAGCACGAGCGCGAGCGGCCGCTGGCCGACGCGCCGCCGGAATCCACCAAGCGCCTCAGCAGCGAGAGCGTGTATCTCGAAATCGCCGCGCTCCGCGCCTTTTACCGTTTTGCCGAGACGGAGAAACTCTTGCCCGCCAACGTGGCGGAAAATTTGTCGCTGCCCCGTCGCTGGCAGCGCTTGCCCAAGGCGCTGACTGATGCGGAAATCAGGCAATTGCTCGCGCTCGAACTTAAGGAGACGCCGGAGGAATTATGCGACCGGGCGGTCCTGGAACTGGCCTACGCGTCCGGCCCGCGGCTGGCCGAACTGCGGACCCTCCGGCTCGAACAACTGCATCTTGATGCCGGGTTCATCAACGTCATCGGCAAGGGCAACAAGGAACGCGTGGTGCCGGTCGGGAAAAAGGCAATCGAAGCGCTCAACCGCTATCTCGAAGCCGGCCGGCCCAAGCTGGTCACGGCGAAGTCGCCGGCGGCGGTCTTTTTGACGAAGCGCGGCACGCCCTTCGCCGCGGTGACGCTCTGGCTGCGCATCAAGAACCGGGTGCGGCGCGCCGGCGTCGAGCGCAACATCACGCCGCACATGCTGCGGCACAGCTTCGCCACGCACCTGCTCGAGCACGGCGCGGACCTGCGGGTGATCCAGGAATTGCTCGGCCACGCGAACATCAGCACCACGGAGATTTACACGCACGTCACCGGCAACCGCCTGCGGGACATCCACCGAAAGTTCCATCCGCGGGCGTGATTCGGAAAGCGGCGCGCCGCGGCGCTTCTGCAAAATGGGACTGGCGAAACTCGCCCCGCCGAAATTACTCAAAATCGTACACGACCACCTTGATGACGAACCGGTTCACGTATTTCTCGACGAACTCGAGGTGACGCGGATGCGCCTGGTATGCCTGCTCCGCCGCCTTGTCCGCGAAGGTAAGATTCAGCGCGACTTGGTAACTCTGTTCGACCACGGGTCGCGGGCTGGGCACCATTTTGCCGGCATGAAACCGCTGCACGCCCGGGATGTCCTTGAGCAGCTGCGTGGCCCCGGTGATTAAATCGTCCACCGCCCCCAGGTAGGCCGGGTTCGTCCAGAAGATGACAACGTGCGAAAGCATGGCGCGCATTGTTGCCAACGTGCCGGCGGCGGCAAGTGAAATTTCCGCTTGCGTTCCGGGGTGACGGAGTAAAATCGCATCATGAACACACGGATAAGCGTGTGGTTTGCCGTCGCCTTGCTCGGCGGCCTGCTTCCGGCGGTCGCCGCGGATCAACCTCAACCCTCGAAAGCCATGAATCTTCCCCTCACCAGCACCGCTTTTACCGAAGGCCAACCGATTCCCCAGAAATACACCTGCCAGGGCAGCGACATTTCGCCTCCGCTGACTTGGACGAACGCGCCGGCGAACACCAAAAGCTTCGCGCTCATTGCCGACGACCCTGATGCGCCGATGGGCACCTGGGTGCATTGGGTGCTTTATGACTTGCCGCCTTCCACCAAGGCGTTGCCCGAAGACGTGGCCAAAACGCAATTCATCACCGGTAACGCCAAGCAGGGCATCAACGATTTTCATCGGCTGGGCTATGGCGGACCCTGTCCGCCGCCCGGCAAGCCGCACCGTTATTTTTTCAAAATCTACGCGCTGGACCGGATGCTCGACCTCAAGCCCGGCGCGACGAAACAAGACGTCGAGACCGCGATGCGCGGCCACGTCCTCGCCGAGGGGCAACTGATGGGGACGTATCAAAGAAAATAAATGCGGCTTTCAACCACGGATAAACACGGATTAACAGGGATGCAAAATTCGCATTGACGGTCTTTTCACAGCAATTGAATCAGTGTCCATCCGTGGTTGAAATTTTCCTCCTTCCTCTGCGGCGAGTTTTCGTGTTTAGTATCCGGCCTTTATGAGCAAAACCGCATTATTGTTTGCCGGACAGGGAGCCCAGACCATCGGCATGGGCAAGGATCTGGCCGAAAAGTTTCCATCGGCCAGGGCCTGGTTTGACCGCGCCAATGCCGCGCTCGGCTACGACCTCACCGCTGTCTGTTTCAACGGGCCGGAGCCGGAATTGACCAAGACCGAGCATGCCCAGCCGGGCATTTTCCTGGTGAGTTGGGTCGCATTCCAATTGCTCAACGAACATGTGCCCGCATTGCGATTCGAGGCCACCGCCGGGTTGTCGCTTGGTGAATTCACCGCGTTGACGGCGGCGGGCGCGATGGGTTTCGAAGACGGCCTGCGGGTTGTGCGCCAGCGCGGCCGGTTCATGCAGGAGGCTTGCGACGCGACCCAGGGCGGCATGGCGGCCGTCATCGGGTTGGACGAAGCGCCCACGCGCGAAGTTTGCACCGAGGCCGGTGTGGTGCTGGCCAACTTGAATTGTCCCGGCCAGTTGGTTATTTCCGGCGAGGCGGACAAAATTGCAGGGGCTGTCGAACTGGCCAAAGCCAAAGGCGCCAAGCGGGCCATTGCGCTGCCGGTGGCTGGCGCGTATCACTCGCCGCTCATGGCCGGTGCCCAGCCGAAATTGCAGGCCGAACTGGCGAAAATTAAAATTTCTCCGCCCGCGGTGCCGGTGATTTCCAACGTCACGGCCCAAGCCCACGGCGCGCCGGCGGACATCGCCGCCCGGCTGGTCGAGCAGGTCACGTCATCGGTTCTCTGGGAAAAATCCATGCGCACGCTGCTGGCGCAGGGCTTCACCCGATTCATCGAGCTGGGCCCGGGCACGGCCCTGAGCGGTTTCATGAAGCGCATCGATAAAAGCGCACAGATGCTGAACGTGGCGGATGTAGCCAGCTTGGAAGCGACAGTGAAAATGTTGATGTAGCACCTGCGTCTCGCGGATGGCGTTGGGCGTCCCGCCCGGCGCAGGTTCCCCAAGAGGTTCAGGCGAGACGCCTGAACCGACCCGCCGGAGGCGGGTGCTACCAATAGTTTTCGCCACGCGCCAAAATTTTTCGAGTGCAATTAAGCCGGTTCACGGTTAAACATTGACAGTTATGCAATTACTCGAGAACCAAATTGCCGTTGTGACCGGCGCCGGCCGGGGGATTGGCCGCGCCATTGCGTTGAAGCTGGCCGCCCACGGGGCCGACATCGCGGCCGTGGACCTGAAGGCCGAATTTGTCCAGGAAACCGTGGACGAAGTGCGGAAGCTCGGGCGCAAAGCCTGGGCCGTCGCTGCCAACGTGGCCGAGGCCGCCAGCGTCGAAGCCGCCGTCGCGCAGATTTTGCAGGAGGCCGGCCGCGTGGACATCCTCGTGAACAATGCCGGCATCACCAAGGACGGCTTGGTGATGCGCATGAGCGAAGCGGACTGGGACGCCGTGCTGGACATCAACCTGAAGGGAACGTTCCTGTTCACCAAGGAACTCTGCCGCTCGTTTTTGAAACAGAAGTCCGGGCGCATCGTGAACATCGCCTCGGTCATCGGCTTGATGGGCAACGCCGGCCAGTGCAATTACGCGGCCAGCAAGGCCGGCGTCATCGGCCTCACCAAGTCCTGTGCGAAGGAATTCGCCAGCCGCGGCATCACCGTCAACGCCATCGCCCCGGGCTTCATCCAGACGGCCATGACCGACAAATTGTCGGCGGAACAGAAGGATGCCATCACCAAACAGATTCCCCTGGCCAGCCTGGGCCAGCCAGACGATGTGGCGGAGGCGGTATTGTTCTTTGCCGGTCCGGGGGCGCGGTATGTCACCGGGCAGGTTTTGCCCGTGGATGGCGGAATGGTCATGTAGCCGGGTCAAACAATTAATTGAAAAAAAGTGTGATTCGGGGCTTGACGATTGCCGGGTTCGTGGCATAGACACGGGGCAAAATTATCTTATGGCAGACAAACCTATTGACCAACGGGTAAAGGACATCATTGTCGAACAACTCGGCGTGAAACCGGACCAGGTGACGCCGGAGGCAAAATTCATCGAAGACCTCGGGGCGGACTCGCTCGATACGGTCGAGTTGATCATGGCCCTCGAAGAGGAATTCGGCATTGAGGTGCCGGACGAGCAGGCGGAGAAGCTCCTGACCGTCGGCGATGTGATCAAGTACATCGAAGAACATCAAAAATAGTTGCGGGTTTTGACACCTCGGGGCAGTTTCGACTGAATACAGCGAGCTGCCCCTTTTAATTTATGACCAGCCAGCAAACCGACCGGCGCGTGGTGGTCACCGGCCTCGGCGTGGTGACCCCGCTTGGACATCAACTCGAGACTTTCTGGAACAACCTCGTTTCCAGCCAGTGCGGCATTGACCGCATCACGGCGTTTGACGCGTCGGCCTTTGACACGCAAATCGCCGGCCAGGTCAAGGAGTTCGACCCGACCCCGGCGTTCCCGTCGCCCAAGGAGGTCCGGCGGACCGACCGGTATTCCCAGTTCGGCATCTATGCCGGGCACCAGGCGCTGCTGGATTCCGGCCTGGACCTCGAAAAGGAAAACCGGGACGAAATCGGCGTCATCATCGGCTCCGGCATCGGCGGCTTGGCCACCACCACCGAGCAACTCAAAATTTTGCTCGAGCGTGGACCGGGCCGGCTCTCGCCGTTCATGATCCCGATGCTTATCAGCAATATGGCCTCGGGCATCTTCTCGATGTACAAGGATTTGCGCGGGCCGAATTTTGCCACCTGCTCCGCCTGCGCCACGGCCAATCACGCCATCGGCGAATCCTGGCGCTCCATCAAAATGGGCGACGCCCAGGTCATGTTCGCCGGCGGCGCCGAAGCGACCGTCGTGCCCATCGGCATCGGCGGTTTCTGCGCCATGAAAGCCATGAGCACGCGTAACAACGATCCCAAACATGCCTCCCGCCCGTTCGACAAGGAGCGGGACGGCTTTGTCATGGGCGAAGGCGCGGGCGTCATCGTGCTGGAGGAACTGGAGCACGCGAAGAAGCGCGGGGCGGAAATTTATTGTGAAATTGTCGGTTACGGCAATACAGCCGACGCGCATCATCTTACCGCGCCGTCTCCGGGCGGCGAAGGCGCCGCCCGCTGCATGCGGATGGCGTTGCGCCAGGGCGGATTGAATCCGGCCGACATCTCCTACATCAACGCTCACGGCACCTCCACGCCGCAGGGCGACGTCTGCGAGACGCAGGCGATCAAAACCGTTTTCGGTGAGCACGCGAAGAAACTGGCGGTGAGTTCCACCAAGGGCGCCACCGGCCACATGCTCGGCGCGGCCGGTTCGGTGGAGATGACCGCCTGCGCGCTGGCCATCAAGCACGGCGTCGTCCCGCCCACCATCAATTATCAGGTGCCCGACCCCGAATGCGACCTGGATTACGTGCCCAACACCGCGCGCGAAATGAAGGTGGACGCCATCGTCAACAACTCGTTTGGTTTCGGCGGCCACAACGCCAGCATTGCGGCGAAGAAATTTGCCGGGTAGCACCAGCGTCCCGCGGATTGTTTTTGGCGTCTCGCCGAAAACCCCAAATCGAAATGAACTTTCTCGCGTTAATTGAATCGAAACGCGAGGGCAAGCCCCTCGCCCGCGCGGAAATTCAGGAATTCATTCGCGAATTTGTAGCCGGGAAAATTCCCGATTACCAGATGGCCGCGATGCTCATGGCCATCTACTTCCGCGGCCTGACCACCGCCGAAACCACCGCGCTCACGCTCGCCATGCGCGATTCCGGCGACGTGCTGAAGTTCCCCAAAGATAAACGCCCGCTCGCCGACAAGCATTCCACCGGCGGCATCGGCGACAAGGTGTCGCTGCCGCTCGCGCCGTTGCTCGCGTGCCTCGGCTTCCGCGTGCCCATGATTTCCGGACGCGGCCTTGGCATCACCGGCGGCACGCTCGACAAGCTCGATTCGATCCCCGGCTTCAAGACGCTGCTGCCGGCCAAGCGCATCACCGAAATCGTGCAGGACGTCGGGTGCGTCATCTGCGGTCAAACCGACCGGATGGTGCCGGCGGACAAAAAAATCTACGCGCTCCGCGACGCCTCCGGCACCGTGCCCAGCATCCCGCTCATCACCGCCTCCATCCTCTCAAAAAAACTCGCCGAAAGCCTGGACGCGCTGGTGCTCGACGTGAAATTCGGCTGCGCCGCGTTCATGCAGACCAGGGCCGATGCGCGCAAACTGGCGCAGGCGATGGTGTCGCTCGGCAACGAATGCGGCGTGAACACGCGGGCGGTGCTGACGGACATGAACACGCCGCTGGGCCGCGCCGCCGGCAACTGGCTGGAGGTGAAGGAGAGCGTGGAATGTCTTGAGGCTGGTAGGGCTGACCTGCTGGTCAGCCAGGCCGCGCAGCAGCGCGGCCCTACCGACTTGTGCGCGCTCGTCCTTGATTTTGCGGCGCATTTATTGGTGCAAACCCGCAAAGCCAAATCACTCGCCGCCGCACGCCGGCAGGCGGAAGATTGTCTGAATTCCGGCGCGCCGCGGCGCAAATGGGATGAAATGATTGTTGCCCAGGGCGCGGATTTAATGGCCTTCAACCGGAAACTCGCGCTCGATTCCACCGCGCCCGTGGTTGTTGAATTAAAAGCCGAAAAATCAGGCTTTATTACCAAGTGCAACGCGCGAATCATCGGCGAAGTCATCCGCGATCTGGGCGGTGGCCGCCTGACGAAAGATTCCAGCATCAATTACGATGTGGGCATTGACCAAATTGCGAAACCCGGTGAACCGGTGAAGAAAACCGGCGTGCTCTGCCGAATTCACGCTGCGGATTTAGGCTCGTCCAAAACCGCGAGTGACCGGCTCCAAGCCGCATTCAATATTTCCGCCAAGCAACCGGCACCAATCTCGTTGGTTTCGGAAATCATCAAGTAGAACGGCGTTTATATTATTCGGAGGGGCGAGTTACACGAGCCCCTGATTTTATTTCGGATTTCCGGTTTCGTTTTTCGGATTTCAGGATAACTCGCCTTGCCGGTTTTTTTACGAAGGATTTTGTCGTGGCCGGCGTGTTTCTGGATGAAGACATCAAACAAAAGGGTCACTTATATGAAAACACTGAATTGCCTCCTCATCTGCCTGATAACGCTCGCGTTCAATCCGGCCTCGGGCCAGCAACCACCCGCGTCTCTCGCGACCAATCAGGTCAAAGACGCCAAGGCGGCTCCGCCCGAAACTCCTCCTCTAACCAGGTTCAACCTCGATTTCCCCGGCGGCACGCCAGGGGAACTGTTGACGGCTATTCAGAAGGAAATCGGTAAGCCCTTGAATGCGATCGTGTACAACGAGTATGCCGGTGCTGTCATACCACCACTCAAACTGAAGAATGTGGATGTCGTACAATTGTTCCAGGCTTTGCGGAATAGCGGCAACGCCTTTTGTTCAGCGGGAGACAGGAATGGCATCCAATGTGAAAACTCGATTTGGGTTTATGGGGGTTCCAGACCGCAGACGAAAGCTTGTCGTTTTTACTCGCTGGCGCCTTACCTGGATCGCGGTCTTAAGGTGGACGACATCACGACGGCGGTTGAAACCGGCTGGAAAATGATGGGCGTCACCAACACGCCAGCGATCAGTTTCCACAAAGAGACAAAGCTGTTGATCGCCGTGGGCGAGCCGGGCAAGCTGGAAACCATTGACGCTGTGCTCATGGCGCTGGAACCGCCGCCACAAACCGAGGAGCAGGCGAAAATCAAAGCGCGCCTGCAACAGGCGATACTCGATCATGCCTCAGTGGGAAAATAGGGTGAAACGCTGAAAGTGGACGAATGAGCGTCACCAGCCAGCGGATGATGCGCGGATTTGCACGATTCATTAAACCAGGCGAACGTCGGCTCGTTACCAGCAGCCACCGAGGAAAGGGTCCCGCTGGAGGTGGCCTTGTTGACCCGACGGATGGTTGAGGCTGACGGGGCAGCTTACCGCATTTTCTATGACGCTTATTTTGACCGCTTGTCGCGCTACTTGCTCGTCGTCACTGGCGGCAACGAAGATGCGGCGCACGAGGCCTTGCAGGTGGCGCTGGTGCGCGTCGTTCGCCACATCAAAGTCTTCCCGAACGATGCCGTGTTCTGGAGCTGGCTCACGGTGCTGGCGCGCAGTTCCCTCAGCGACCAGTCCCGCAAACGCCGCCGTTACCTCGCGTTCCTGGAACGATTCACGCGATACGCCCGCGCCGAAGGCAATTACAATGATGACAGCGAGGCTGACACCAAACTGCTCGCGTTTTTGGAGCGCGGCATGGCCGCGTTGCCGCCCGATGAGAAAGACCTGGTCGAGCAAAAATATTTTGCGCGCCGGCCTGTCCGCGAAATTGCCGAAGAACTTCAAATTTCCGAGAAAGCCGTCGAGTCGCGGCTGGTCCGCGTCCGCCGCAAACTCAAGGACACCATGCTTGCCGCACTGAAACATGAGACTTCCAGCTGACCACGAGCGGTTGCTCGCCGAAGTCCTATCGGACGATGCGGGATTTCGCGAAGCGTTGCTCGCAGAAACAGTGCGCCTCGCGCGCCGTCGCCGCAGATTCCGTCGGGGGCGTCTGGCGACAGTGGCGCTCGCCGCACTGCTATGCCTGGCGGCTTTCATTTGGCACAGCCTGCCACCTCGTGCCGTAACCCGGGAAATGGGGGTCGATCGTTGCGCCATCGTTCGCACGCAGCCTTTACCGTCATCCGCGCTTGTGTCAACGCAGCCGCAGCCGTCAAAGCGGCTCATCGCCTCGATTGCAACCGCAAAGGTGATTGAAACGACAGCAGACAGCGGACGGTTTCAGGAAATTGGCGATGACGCACTGCTGGCGTTGGCGGCGCCGAAGCCGGCGGTACTCGTCCGCCTCGGCCCGGGCCGGGAGGAACTCGTTTTTGCAAATTCCGACGATAAAAAAGGATTTCCTTTGGATTGAGGTTAGCCCTGCTGCTTTTCCTGTCACTGTCGGTTCCGGGTGCTGAGTCCGCGTGCGGTTGTCGAACTTAGAGCCGAAAAATCAGGATTCGTTTCCAGGTGCGACGCCCGCATCATCGGCGAAGTCATCCGCGACCTTGGTGGCGGGCGGTTGACGAAGGATTCCAGCATCAATTACGATGTGGGGGTGGCCCGGCTGGCCAAGCCCGGCGATGCGGTTCAGAAAAATTCCGTGCTCGTCCGCCTTCACGCCGCCAGTTCCGGCGCGGCCACGAGCGCCGGCGCCCGGCTGAAAACCGCATTTGCAATTTCCGTAGGAAGACCGAAGCTTGAACCGCTCATCTTTGCTAATCTTCACTGATGCAATACGTCTCTGCCAAAAATGAATTAGCGTGAATTAGCGCCGATTAGCGGTTTATGCCCGCCAAAATACTTTCCGCTGCGGCGCGCGGATTTTCCGCGCCATAAATCGGCCGGCCGATGACCAGCCAGTTTGCCCCGGCTGCCATCGCCTCGCGCGGAGTCAGCGTGCGTTTCTGATCGTCGGCTTTCTCCGCGCCGGTGCGGATGCCAGGCGTGACGAGCTGGATTTCCGGCGGCAAGATCTGCCGCAGCGCGGTGATTTCCAACGGTGAACAGACCAACCCGCGCAAACCACTGGTCACCGCAAGTCGTGCGAGGTGCGCCACTTGTGTCTTTATGTCAGCTTCAACATTGGTTTCCGCCAGCGTCTTATCCGTTGAACTGGTGAGCACGGTCACACCCAGGACGAGCGGCGCCAGTCGGCCCAGCGTTTTTGCCGTTTCCTGCGCCGATTCTTCCGCCGCCCGCATCATTTCACTGCCGCCGCTGGCGTGCAGCGTCAACATCTGCACGTCGAGACGCGTGGCGGACGCAACCGCCTTGGCGACGGTGTTGGGGATGTCGTGAAATTTTAAATCCAGAAAAACGCTGGCGCCGGTGGCGCGCACGCGCCGCACGATGTCCGGGCCGGCGGCGGTGAACAGTTCGCTGCCGATCTTGAACGCGCCGACGGCTGGCGCAATTTGCCCGGCAAGTTTCCAGGCCTGTTCCGCCGAAGGCACGTCGAGCGCGGCGATAATGGGGTTGCGCATGGAGCCAATATCAAAGCCTCAACCCGGGAACAAAAGCTTAAAATTCACATGGCGGTCACGGGTTGGCCGTGGCCCGGTAGAACCGTTGCAGCAAATTGGTGGATTGATCGTCGGTGAAAACAAAAGTTCCGTCCGCCGAGGTCGTGTTGGTGAAAATGGGCAACCAGCCGGTCAGGTTGGTGGCGGTTTCAACGACGCAGATCCGGTTCAAGCCACCGGACACGCGCACCTGAAACGGTGCGCCGCTCGCAGCTGGAGCCGCGGCGAGGCGGATGGTGCGCAGAACCTTTGCCAGCTTCAGACAGCCGCCCGTCCGGCATTTCCCGGCCAAGGCCGGCACCGGAGCGGTGGAACTCAACAGGCGGCTGATCGTGGTCTGATGCGTGTCTGCTGGAAATTGCGCCAACAGCAGGGCGCAGGCGCCCGTGACGTAGGGCGCGGCGAAGGAGGTGCCGGATTGATTGATGTAAAAACTGTCAGTGGCGGCGAAGGTGGAATAGATATTTTCGCCCGGGGCGGCGAGGTCAACGGCGTCCGCGCCGAAATTTGACGACGTCGCGAGCGTGTTCGAACGGGTGAGGGAAGCGACCGTGACGACGTTGTCGAGGGCATAGCTGGCCGGGTAGGTCGGCGCAAGATCGATGTTGGTGGTGCTGTTGCCGCAGGCGGCGACGACGATGATGCCGGCGTCGCGCAGGCTGGCGATTGCGTTGGACAAAGCCAGGGAGTTGGTGAATCCCCAACTGGCGTTGATGAGGCGGGCGCCGTTGGTCCGGGCGTAGTCCAGGCAGGTGACCACATCGGACACGCTGCCGATGCCAAAGTTGTTGAAGCATTTGCAGGCCATGATTTGCACCCGCCACGCCACGCCGACCACACCTTTGCCATTGTTGCCCGCGGCCCCGAGCACCCCGGCGACCCCGGTTCCGTGTCCGTTGTCGTCGGCCGGATCGCTGGTCTGCGTAAACGTGTTCCAGCCGTGACCGCCGTCGTGCGGATTCACCCACATGTTCGCCGCCAGATCTTCATGGGTGTAACGCACCCCGGTATCCAGCACCGCCACCACGATGTTGCTGGCGGAGGTCAGAACATCCCAGCCTTCCGGAGCGTCAATGTCGGCGTCGGCGGTGCCGCCGCCCTGCCCGGTATTGTTGAGTCCCCAGAGGGTGCCATCCAGGTATTTGGGATCATTGGGCGTGGTGTTGAACACGTGACCGAGATAATCCGGTTCGGCGAATTCGACCAGACCGCTCTTTTGATAACGCGCTATGAGGCCTGGCACCGTTTCTCCCCTGGGCACACACAAGACCTGCAAATGGCCAATGCGGTCGAACGTGCGCAATACGTCGCTCTGCCGGGCCTGATGAAAATTGGTCAGCGCGGCCAGGTCGATGCCGGCCTTGGGTTTGACCAAAATCCGGTCTTCGCGAAATGCGCCGGTGCCTGGTTGGGCCGCAGCCGATGCGGTCAGCCAAACAACCATTGCGATTGCCGCCATGATCCCTGCCGGCAAACGGCCGCCACACGGTTTCCGGATTATCATACCGGTAACATCCCAGAAAACCGGCCGGGGGAAAGAAGTTTCGCTATCGGGACGGTTTTTTGACTTCAAAGCGCGATTCCTTTAGCCTGAGCACATGAAAGTTGTCCGCCACACCGACGCAAATTTTATCGCGCGCCTCAACGAATTAACCGCGCCGTCCAGCCTGTTCGACCCGGCCATCGCAGAGCGCACCCGCGCCATCCTTGACGCCGTCCGGGCGCGGGGCGACGAAGCGCTCCTGGAACTCACCGAGAAATTTGACGGGGCGAAGCTGGCCGCGGAGCGCCTGAAGGTGACGCAGGCCGAATTGATGGCCGCCTCGCTCAAGGCCGATGAATCGTTGCGCGCCGCCGTGGCCGAGGCAGAGAAAAATATCACCGCCTTCGCAAAGAAATCGTTGCTCAAGAGCTGGCAAATGAAGAATTCACATGGCGCAATCGTCGGTGAAAAATTCGATCCGTTTCAGCGCGTGGGCGTGTACATCCCCGGCGGCCAGGCGCCGCTGGTTTCGACGGCGCTGATGACCGCCGCGCTGGCCAAGGCGGCGGGTTGTCCGGAAATCGTCGCCTGCACGCCGTGTGGGAAAGACGGCGCCATCAATCCGGCGTTGCTGTTCGCGACGCGGGCGGCGGGCGCCACGGAGATTTACCGCGTGGGCGGGGCGCAGGCGATCGCGGCAATGGCCTATGGCACGAACACCATCCGGCGCGTGCAGAAGATTTTTGGCCCGGGAAACGCCTACGTCAGCACCGCCAAGCGGCTGCTGTTCGGTCACGTTACCATTGATTTGCTGGCCGGCCCGAGTGAATTGCTGGTGATCGCCGACGACACGGCCAATCCGAAATTCGCCGCCGCCGATCTGCTGGCGCAGGCCGAGCACGGTTCCGGCCACGAGCGCGTCTGGCTGGTGACAACCTCGGCAAAAATTTTGAAGGCCGTCGAGGACGAAATAAAAAAACAGTTACCCAAACAGGCGCGGCGCGAACTCATTCAGCGTGTGCTCGATGCCAACACCTGGTTGATTCAGGTGGCGACGCTGGCCGACGCGGTGGCGCTGGCGAACCGGCTGGCGCCGGAACATTGCGAAGTGCTGACGCGCCATCCGCGCAAGGTGGCCGAAGGCATCCGCACCGCGGGCGCGATTTTCTTGGGCCCCTGGTCGCCGACGGTGCTGGGGGATTACGTGGCCGGACCGAGTCACACGCTGCCGACCGGCGGCGCGGGCTTGTCTTTTGCCGGGCTGACGGTGGACCAATTCCAGCGCCGCACCAGCCTGGTGGAGTATGATCGCGCTGCAGTCAAGAAGGCGCTGCCCGCGGTGAAAAAATTCGCAGCGTTGGAAGGGTTGGATGCACACGGGAAGAGCGCGGAAATCCGGAAGTCCTAAAGCCGGAGTGCTATGCGGTGAAAACACAGAAAGCAATATTGGTCGTCGTACTTGTGATGACTGGCATTCTCTTCTTGGCCGCAATTGGACTGGTTGTCAGTGCTGAGTACTTGAATCGTAAATCAAAACACGAACTAACCCAAATGGCTTCAGAGCTTGGACCGGGCACATCATTTGCGATTGTGAAGTCACGCTTAGGGCAGCCTTCCCAAGTATACACAAACTCGGAAGACGTTGAGATGTTCGGCACCACCAAAGACAAGTCGATCACGACGAACACTCTGCTGTTCAAATTTTTCATGCGGAAAAGCATTCCATTCCGGTGGGTTCTAATTTACACAGACCGCAACACCAATGCGGTCGTTTATGCTGATTGGCAGGATATGTAGGATAGGCGGTTCATCGGTTATGCCCATTTCCAAATCACCCATCCATCTGCTGGTGCAGAAACTGTCGCCGTACACCTGCGGTGAGCAGCAGAAGATCAAGGATACTTCGATGACCTCGCCATTCCCCAGTCGTTCGGCGCTGTTCACGTTGACGATTTTACTCTTCATCGTTGCGGGTTGTTATTCGCCATCCGCCCGCGTTCCTTCCCGCCATGAACTGCTGGCCGCGCGGACCAATTATCCCGCCCGCTGGTGGGCGCCCGTTGCGTCGAACGGCGCCCCGGCATGGGAAATTTTTCCCCAGGACGCCGGGCCGGGCGACGTGATTCTCTCCAAGCGCAACGAACTGGGTTTGCTTTCCAATTTTGCCGCCACACCGTTCACGTTTCACGGCCAACATTACGCCAGTCTCGAAGGTTTCTGGCAGATGATGAAATACCCCGAGAATCAAGACGACCCGCGCGCCAGGTTTCCCGGTTTGCAATGGAGGTGGACCCGCGAACAGGTCGCACAAATGACGGGATTTGAGGCGAAACATGCCGGCGATCTCGGGAGTGAAAACATGGAGCGGATGGGCATCACCTGGGTCACATTTGAAGGCCAACCCATGGAATACCGCCCCAGCGTCCCGGGCGAGCACTACCGCCTCATCGTGGCTGCGACAAAGGAGAAGGTCCGGCAGAATCCCGCAGTTAAAAACGTTTTGCTGGCGACCGGCAACCTGGTGCTTAAGCCGGATCACCATCAAGAGACCAATGCACCCGTGGCCTGGCGCTACTACGAAATTCTCATGCAAATCCGCACGGAACTTCAGGCCGAAAACGCTCGCCACCCTGCCCGATAACGCCAAAATCCTCCGAGGAACGACCATTTGACCCATGTCATCACGCAATGCCAAAATCCTAATCCGCCCGCTGGTGCGCGACCTGCATCCCTACGTCTATGGCGAACAGCCAAAGATCAAAGGGCTAATCAAGCTCAACACCAACGAGAATCCGTATCCGCCTTCGCCGACAGTTTTGAAGGCGGTCAAGGCCGCGGTGGACGGGCGGCTGCGATTGTACCCCAATCCCACGGCGGAACGGCTGCGCGAGGGGCTGGCGAAGCTGCATCGCTGCCAACCGGAGAACCTCATCGTCGGCAACGGCTCGGATGAATTGCTGGCCTTGGCCACGCGTTGTTTTGTGGAGCCGGTTTTGGCGGATAGAGTTATACGACGGCCACATGAAAGAACAGGGACTCGCACAGCTCGCCCCTCCGAAATTGTGCAATACTTCACGCCGAGCTATTCGCTGTATCCGGTGCTGGCGGACATTCACGGGGCGGCAAAAAACCCGGTGCCGCTCAAACCGGATTTCCGGCTGCCGGGGCCCGCGGAATTGAAACGCGATGGGGTCTGGGATTTCCGCGCCGCACTGACATTTGTGACCACGCCCAACGCGCCGAGCGGGCGCGGTTATTCGACAAGGGAACTGGAAGGCCTCTGCCGGTTACAAAAGGGGGTGGTGGTGCTGGATGAAGCGTACGTGGATTTCGCGGAGGAAAACGCGATGAAACTGGCGCTGCAATTTCCGCACGTGCTCGTGGCGCGCACGTTCTCCAAGGCGTATTCATTGTGCTTCCAGCGGGTCGGTTATTTTGTCGGGAGGCCGGAACTCATTGCGGCATTGCACAAAATCCGCGACAGCTACAACGTGAACGGATTGGGCCAGGCGGCGGCGGTGGCCACCCTGGGTGATTTGCCGTACTACCGCGCGAATTTCAAAAAAATTATTGCCACGCGCGAATGGCTGTCACGTGCGTTGACGCTGCTTGGCTTCCGGGTTTTGCCGAGTCAGGCGAATTTCATCCTGGCCCGGCCGCCGCGCTTCCCGGCGGCTGAATGGCAGAGCCAGTTGCGGGCCCGGAAGATCCTGGTGCGCTGGTTCGACCTGCCGCGGCTAAGGTATTATTTGCGAATCACGATCGGCACGATGGCAGAGGCGGAGGCGCTGACGGCAGCAGCGCGCAAGCTGTTGCGGTAGCTTCGCGTCCCGGGGCGCCAGCCCCTGGCCGCCACGACTGCTCGCATCTTTGGCCGGGAACGACGGTTTCAACCGGCGACCGTTCCGCCCCCGGCGGGTTCTGCCGGATGAATCCGGTGCTCCCGGCGCTTGCCCACGCTTTCCCCTAGGTCCGGCCGGCAAACCTGCGGCCAAGGATCGGGGAGGGTCGTGCCCCCTCCTTTTTGTTTGCCGTGGCACGGGGTTTTTTGCTAAGAGGCTGGTGTGTATCTCGAATACTACGGATTGACGCTGCCGCCCTTCGACATCACGCCGAATCCGCGCTTTCTTTTTCTTACCGAAAAGCATCGCGAAGCCATCAATCATTTGCTTTACGGCATCCGCGAGCGCAAGGGCTATGTGCAGCTCACCGGTGAGGTGGGAGCGGGCAAGACCACGGTCTGCCGGGCCATGCTGCGGCAGTTGGACAGCCACTTCACCACCGCCCTGATTACCAACCCCGTGCTGAGCGCGAACGAAATGATGCGCGCCATCGCCACGGAGTTTGGCCTGGATGCCAAAGCGCTGGACCGGCATGACACCATTGCGGCCATCAACAATTTCCTGGTCCAGCAGGTCCAGCAGTGCGGCGACGCGGTGCTGATCATCGACGAGGCGCAAAATCTGACCGAGGAACTGCTCGAGCAGGTGCGGCTGCTGTCGAACCTGGAGATGGAGAACCGCAAGCTGCTGCAGATCATTCTCCTGGGCCAGCCGGAGCTGAGGGATCGGCTCAACAGTCCGCGTCTGCGCCAGTTGCGCCAACGCATCACGGTGCGCTATCACCTCCAGCCCCTGACCGGCACCGAGGTGGCCCAGTACATCCAGCACCGGCTCGGCCTGGCGGGCGCCAAGGGCCGGCCCACGTTCACGAAGGCAGCCCTCTGGCGCGTGCGCAACTACAGCGGCGGCATTCCCCGGATGGTCAACGCGGTTTGCGACAAGGCGATGCTGGCCGGCTTTGTCGAGCACAGCGACCTCATTAATTTTCGCATGGTCGGCCGTGCGATTCGCGAACTCGAGGGGAACATCCGGCTGTGAGCCAGCCCGCGAAATCTGGCAATCGCATCCAAACCGCCGCCGCCAGGCCGGCCCGAAACAGGTAAACCGATGTTGTTGCGCCGGCCATTCGCCGCCTCGCCGCTGCTCGCCCGCGTCGCGCCGTTCGCCGTATTTCTGGCATTGACCTTCTGCCAGGGTCAGTTCGGCGAGGCCTCGCGGTACTGGTTTTACCTGGCCAAAACGCTGGTGGGCCTCTGGCTGATCCGGGAAATGCGGCCGTATGTGACGGAAATGCGCTGGGCGGCGAGTTGGGAGGCCGTTGCAGTGGGCGTCGGAATTTTTGCGGTGTGGGTCGGTCTGGATCCGTTCTATCCAAAACTTTTCAAGGGAGGAGCAACCGGAAATCCGGGCGACGTGTTCGGCGCCGGCTCCGCCCTCGCCTGGTTTTTTATTGCGGTGCACGTTGGGGGCATGACCCTTGTCGTGCCGCCGCTGGAGGAGGTTTTTTACCGCTCGTTTGTGTATCGGTATCTCGCCAAACCGGATTTTCAATCCGTCCCGCTCAATCATTTTTCCTGGATCCCGTTTCTGGCCACCGCCGCCGTGTTCGGTTTTTCGCATAACGAATGGCTGGCGGGCGTCCTGTGCGGCGCGGCGTATCAAGGGCTGGTGCTCCGGAAGAACCGGCTGGGGGACGCGATGACGGCGCATGCGATCACCAACTTACTGCTGGGTCTGTGGGTGGTGTGGCGCGGCGCCTGGCAATTCTGGTAGCCAGGGCCCGCCCGGCGGGCGGCAGCCCGGCCGTTACCGCAATTCGATGTTGATCTGGTTGCGTTCCAGGGTGGAGCCCTCCTGCTGGGCGAGGTTGGCGAGGGCCTGGTAGTAATTGGCCAGCGCGCGGATTTCCTGGGAGCGCGCCGAGGTCAAATTGTTCTGCAGCTGCAGCACGGTGAAGGTGGTGCTTTTACCGACGGCGTATTTTTTTTGCTCGGCATCGAGCGCGGCCTCGGCGTAGATGCGCGCCTGGCGGGTGGCGGCGACGCTCTGGTAGGTGGACTGGGCGTTTTTAAGCGCATTGTCAATCTGGACCATGACGTTTTGCTCAAATTGCTTCAACTTCAGCAGCAGTTGTTGCAAAGTGATCTTGTTGGCCTTGTAGGTATTGCGCGCGCTGGCATTGCTCAGGGGCATTTTCAGTTCGCCACCATAGGAATAAAAGGGATGGTCTTGGTTGCCGACCATGTTAAACACATCATTATAGTTGGCCCCGCCGCCGACGAAACCGTAGCTGCCTTTCAAATTGAGCTCGGGATAAAGCTGATTGTAGTCGAATTTCAACTGGATGCCCTGCGCTTCCACCTGCAACCGCGACTGGATCAGGTCGGGGCGTTCGGTCAGGCCTTTGCTCCAACTGTCCTGCAGGTCAAACAGTTGCCGCGGGGCGTTGGTAATCACGTCAGTTGGTCGAATGTCCGAATCGTGCCAGGAAGTGTAATTCGTGTCGGCGAGCAGGTTCTTCAACGTGTTCTGGTCCTGGGCGAGCGTGTACTGCGCGGCGATCAGATTGGCCTGGCTCGTCGCGACTTGGGCTTCGTCTTGCTGGACGTCCAGTTGGGCCAGCGTACCGATCTGCACCCGCTGCCGGTCCTGGTCGAGCTGCGTTTGGGCAAGATGGAGCGCCTCCTGCTGCACCAGCAGATTTTCGCGGGCATAAATGAGTTCGTAGTACGCGTTTTCGACCGCCGCGACGGAATTGATGAGTTGCAGGCGCAATCCCTGCTCGTCGGATTTGAGCTGATTCTTCGCCAGGCGAAGGTTCAACCGGGTCGAGTCGATCCAAAAGTTCTTCAACAACGGCTGCGTAAGCGTTGCACTCGCCGAACCGCTGGCACTTTCCGGAGAGGCGTTCGAGACATTCAAAAAGGTGAGATTGCGGGTGTCCGTGACCGTGCCGTTGAGGTCGTAGGTCATGCCCCAAGGCAAGGTGCCGCTCAGATCCGGAGTAAAGATGTTTTGATCGGAGGATGAACCCGCCACGATCACACCATTTTGAATCGTCGGGGCGCTGACGTTGTGCAGGTGTGTGCCGGAAAGATCCAGGGTCGGATCCCAACCGCCATAAGTCGCCTGCACGTTGAAAAGCTGGATTTGCGGATTGTAACGCGAGATTTGCACGTCCAGGTTGTGGCGCAAGGCTTCCTGAATGCAGTCCATCAGCGACATCGGGCGTGTCACCGCCGTGGCCATCGTGTTCGTCGGCACGACCGCCTCGGTTGTGGCCATGGGCGTGGCCGGCGCGTTGGTGTCCTTCGCCCCGGCAGCGGTGTTGGTGTCCGTCTGAGCCACGCTGGACAGGGCGGTAAAAAAGAAAATGAAAAGAACGTTGAACCGTTTCATGTTGCTGCCATTTTGCGGCTTCTGCCGAAATTCATCAAATTCAAGACGTGTCCGGGCACCCGAAGGTAACCGTTTGGTTATTTGACCGCGCCGGCAGATAACAATCACGCGCCGCCATCGAATGCGCGGTCCAACGCCCGCTCAGCCGGCTTTCACGCCCGTCGCGGGAACCTCCTCGATTTTGGCGTTTTGTTCGAGGAACGCGAGCACTTTTTCGTGCGCGATCTGGTCGTAAAGTTCCGCCACGCCGTTGCGCTTCTGCAGGTCCTTGATGAACTTATCCAGCGGGATCTGGTACGCCGCGGCGAGTGACTGGGTCCGCCGCAACACTTCGTCCTGGGATACCTGGATGCCCTCCTTCTCGGCAATGCGCTGGATCAAAAACGCCAGCTTCACGCGTTCCTTGGCGCTCTGCGCCGCGGCGGAGTAAATCTCGTCCTTTTGCTTTTCAATCAAATCCCGGGCCACGCCGCGCTGGGTGTTTTCCCGGACGATGTCATAGACCACGTTGCGGGTTTCATTCGCCACAGCGGATTCCGGCAGGTCAAAATTCGCGGCGTTGAGCAGCGCGCGGACAATCTGGCTGCGAACCGCCTTGCCTTGGGAATATTTCAATTCGTTTTCCAGGTCGCGCTGCACGCCCTCACGAAGTTTCCCCAGGTTTTCCGCATCGTACTTTTTGGCCAGTTCGTCGTCCACCGGCGGCAGAATCTTCTCCTTCACCTCGAGGATTTCAACGGCGAAGACGCCCTTTTTGCCGGCCAGTTGCCGGGTCACAAAATCGGCGGGGAAATCCACGGTCACCGTGCGCTGGTCTCCCGCCTTGGCCCCGATGAGCTGGTCGGTGAAACCGGGGATGAACGAGCCCGGCGCGATGTCCACCCAGAAACTCTTGTTTTCGGTCAGGCCTTTGGCCGTCGGCGCGGTCTCCAGGATGGGCTTGCCATCGCAGGTGCCGGTGTAGTTTACCACGGCGATGTCCCCCATTTTGGCCTCGCGCGCGACCGTTTCAAATTTCGTGTGCTGTTGCGCCAGCATTCCCAGGGCGCGCTCCACATCCGCTTCGGTGACCGACTTCGCTTCGCGCTTGGCGGGCAGGCCCTTGTACTCGGGCAGTTGAAATTCCGGCGCCGTCTCGACGGTGGCGGCAAACTGCAGGGCCTGGCCGCGGCCAAACTGGATTTCCTCGATGTCCGGGTAGCCGACGACGGAGATTTTTTTCTCGTCCAGCGCCTTGCGGTAATGATCGCCGATGAGCTTGCGTTTGACCTCGTCCTTGATGTCGGCCTCGTACTTTTTGAGGACGAGCGGGCGCGGCGCCTTGCCGGGGCGGAACCCGGGCAGAGCGGCCGACTTTTGAAAGTCCTTGGTGACAGTCTCGAAGGCCTCGTCCACGGTCTTCGCGTCCACTTCCACCCGCAGCAATTTCTTGCACGGGGCCAGATTTTCGACGGTGATATTCACAGTATTTTTCGCTGGTCAGCGAGCCGTGCAGCATAGGTGAACCACGCGGATTTCGTCAATGGTTTTGATGGCCTGGCGAGGCTGTTTCCGCTTTGATGTGCGGACATGCAACCCGTGTTCTTCATCACCGGCACCGACACCGGCGTCGGCAAAACCGTGCTGGGCGCGCTGCTGACGCAATATTTGCGCCGACGCGGAATCAAGGTGGCGGCGCTCAAACCGGTTTGTTCCGGTGGCCGCGCCGACGCCCGCATTCTGCAAAGTGCCTTGGCGAACCGGTTGACGCTGGACGAGATCAATCCCTGGCATTTCCAGGCGCCCTTGGCGCCGCTGCTCGCCGCCCGCAGAGAAGGTCGTCGCGTTCGTCGGGCAGAAGTGCGGGCGCACATCCGTAAAATGCAATACCGGTTTGACGTGGTGCTGGTGGAAGGCGCGGGCGGGTTGCTCAGCCCGCTCGGCGAAGACTTTAATTCACGCGACTTGATTGCCGCGCTGCATGCGAAACCTATCATCGTCGCGCAAAGTAGATTGGGTGTGCTGAACCAGCTATTGCTGACGCTGGAGGCGCTGCCCGGCCGGTCCCGCAAAGCGGCCAAAATCGTTTTGATGTCGCCGCCGAAGCCGGATTTGGCGAGTGCATCCAACGCGAGGTTGCTCCGGGAGCTCTTGCCCCCGGATAAAATTCTAACCGTGCCCTGGATGCAAAAACGTCTTTCGCCCACGGAACGATTGGCCATCCCGGCGGTCCAGCGGGCGCTGGCAAAAATAATGGATTAGGGCATTCAGCAGTAACGGGCCGCGCCACGTTGACATTCCAGAAAGATCGACACGGGCCAAAGCCAGGGGACAACTGCATCCGGAACGCCCGTTATGGGCGAAAGCCGCCGGCTCCGGGGAAGTCGGCGGGACGCGGAGCCTGCCATACAATTATGGCGCTGCGGCAGTGCTGCTCAAACTACCCTCGTTTGATCCCTCGCCGCCACAACTCGAAGTGATAGAGCGCGACGACGACGAGGGGGTGGCCGATTTTTTCGTCAGCGACGAGTTTGGTCACTTCCGATACCGGCACGAGGCGCGTTACCAAATCCTCGCCACCATCAAACTTCACTTCGTGCTTCAACCGGCAGTTTTCCACGAGCACGGTGAAGGTCTGATTGCTCAGGATGGCCGGGTTTGACCAGATGCGCCCGAGCAAACGCGCGTTTTCCCCTTCATAGCCGGTTTCCTCGCGCAACTCGCGCACGGCGGTCGTCACCGGGTCGGCTTCGCCCGGGTCCATCATGCCGCCGGGGATTTCGAGTTCCACGGTGTTCGAGCCGACGCGGTATTGCTCCACCATGACCAGTTGTTGGTCGGGGGTAACGGCCAGAACGTTGACCCAGTTGACGCTGTCGAGCACATAAAAGTCATGCTCCTCGCCCGTGCGCGGCGAGACGCAGGTGTCCGAGCGCATTTTGAAGATGCGGAAATCGCCGATGGGCGTTGAGCGGATTCTCTTCCAGGGCTTGGGCATTTTCGATTTACGATATACGATTTACGCGGCAAACAGCCGCCGATGACCAGAACCGATGCGTCAATCGTAAATCGTAAATCGGAAATTCAAAGCCCTTTTCCCGGCGCCGCCCAGCCCTGGCTCATCAGCTTGAGCAGATGTTGCAGCGATTCGTCGTAGGATCGGCCTTTGGTTTCCGCCAGCTGGCGCGCGCGTTTGTCCAGTTGCACGGCCATCTCCGCAGCCTTGTCAGCCGGGCAGCCGAGGGCGACCAGGACCTGGCCCAGCTCGGAAATTTCCATAAAATCGCGCAGTAGCAGCGGACGTGAGTCCGCTCTGACTTCGAACCGACCCAAGTGAGCCGACTCACGCCGGCTGCTACAAACTCACTTCACCGAATCGCGCGGGACGATCTTGATGCTGATGATGCCCATGCGCTTGTCCGGGCGGTCCTGCGGGTGGGTGGGCGTGGTGGCGATTTTTTCCAGCACGTCGTCGCCTTTGATCAGCTTGCCGAACGTGGTGTATTGATGGTCGAGGAACGTCGGGTTGCCATGGCAGATGAAAAACTGGCTGCCGGCGGAATTGGGATCGCTCGAGCGGGCCATGGAAATAACGCCCCGCACGTGGGAGCGGTCATTGAACTCGGCCTTGATGGTGTAGCCGGGCCCGCCCGTGCCCCACATGTCTTCCTTGGCTGGATCCTTGGTCAGCGGGTCGCCGCCTTGAATCATGAAGCCCTTGATGACGCGGTGGAAACAGGTCCCGTCATAAAAACCCTTGTTGGCCAGCGTCTTGAAATTCTCGACGGTCTTGGGCGCAACGTCGGGCCAGAATTCGATGACCATCGTGCCTTCGGTGGTGTTGATGATGGCAACTTCGTTGGTGTTGGCGGTGGTGCTCATGGTGGCGTTGGTTGAATTGTTGGTTTTAGGTTCATCCGCCAAGGCCGTCACCACTCCAGCGGCAAGGACGATGGCGCAAACCAAATTGATTGTTTTCATGGGTGGAGAATGTTCCATACCGGCGGCCAAAAGTCACGCCCGGAATCGGATTTTTCAGGTCATCGGCGGCGGGAATTTGATTTCCAGCTTTTTCTTTTCCTCGGACTTTGGAGCGGGCGGTTCGCTGATTTTATCCTCATCCTTGTCTTCGCCCGGCGGGTTCTTCTTCAGTTCGTTCAGGGCGCTGGTGATCAGGCTGCCGTGGGGAACGACCCCCGACCGGTTGTAGATGAAGAATCCAAGGGCCCCGCCCGCCAGCAAAATAGCCGCACCGACGAGCACCGCCGTCCAGTGGCTGATCCCGGAGCTTTCTTCGGCCGGAGCGGGCGTCGGCGGCGCCGCATTCGGGCTTTCACCCTCAGCCGGAGCCATGTTGGTGGGCGGCGGCGGTTCCGCTTCCGGCGATTTCGACTCGGCGGCGGCGGTCGGGGGCGGGACGTTGGTCGCCGCCGCTTTATGGGTGGTGACGGGACTTTCCGAGGCCGGTGGGGCGGGGATTGCCGCTCGAAGAGGAGCGGCAACTTTGGGCGCGGCCGGCGCCGCCGGGGCCTGACCCGGTACGGCGGCTGGGGTCGGGGCGGGCGCCGGGGCAGCCGGCGGCGCGGCGGCTTCATTGGTATTGCCCGGATTGGCTGGAGTATTTTGGGCCGGGACGGTCATCACACCCGCGGCCAACAGCATCGCACAGATGTAAATCCACGTTTTCATGGACGGAAATTTTCCAAACCGGCGGCCAAAAGTCACGGGCGGAATCATTTCTTTTTTCTCAGCCAGGACACGCCCAGCGCAACTACCACTCCGGCCGCCAAGAAAAACCAAATCCGGCCCGGCTTGCTTAATCCGTTCCGGTTGCCGCCGGAACCGGCCGGACCCGGCGCGGCGGCATTGGTGCTAGGCAGCAGCTCCGGCGTAATAGTGAGTTGCGCGGGAACGGGGCCGGTGCGCACCGGAGCAGCCTCGGTCGGTGGGGGCGCTGCCGTAACCACCGGTGGCGCCGGGGTTGAGGTGACGGTCACGGACGGCGGATTGGTCGGCCCCGGGGCCGGCGGCAGCACGCGGTTGGTCGGCGGCGTCCCGATAATGATGAGCGGCGGCGCGACGGGGCGCGGCGGGGCAGCGGCGGGTGCCGGTTGGGGTGGCGACGGTTCCGGCGGCAGAGGCGGGAAGGCGGGCAAGGTGATCGGTTGGGGCGGAAAACTGACCACGCAATCAACGTATTGGCCGAGCTGCGAACGCAGCGCGATTGCAATCGGCAGTCGCGCTTTTTGCCGGTCGGCCTGTCGCTGCTGAAATATTTGATTGATACCGGTATCGTAAGGCGTGCCCTTGATTTCACCAAAGCCGTCACAAAAAACGACCACCGTCAGCCGCTCGGAAGTGCGCACCACCTGGTTCAGCAGCGGGACCACCGCGTCAATCCGGCTCTTTTTGGCATAATGCTGCCCCTGAACAAAGGCTGTGACATTGGAGGCAATCGCGGCTGCGTCATCCGGCGTCCATTGCTGCAACGGGAATTGTCCGGTTCGCAACTCCTGATCGTAGGTCCAGATTCCGAGGGTGTCGCCCGCCGCCAACTCGCCGCGGGCGGTGCAGTTCACCAAAAGACCAATGACCGCTTTTTGCACCGCCGGCAGGCGCCGCTTCATTTCCGACGACGTGTTAAAAATGAGCAGAAACCGGTTTTCCACTTTCCGCGTCTCCGGTTGAGCCGCCCAGGATGGCCCCGCGAACAGGCCGGCCAGCCACGCCGTCAGCAGCAGCGCCGGGTTTATCCACCGCGCCGGTATGGGTCGGGTCTTCATGTTAAATCGTGCCGTTGGTTCCGATGGTAACGGTGCCGCTCCGTCCGGTTGTGGTTCCGCAAGTCATCCTGCACTTCCGTCAGCGCCTCCTCCACCATGCGGACGAAGTTGGCGCAACTGGCGGCCTGGCCGCCCAGGCCGATGACGGTCTCCCGCTCGGCGATGTCATCGGTCACCACGAGCACTTCCCCGTGGCCGGCAAACCGGTGGACCGCCCGCTCAATCATCTGGTCGGCGGTCTTACCCGCCCGCGAAAACAGAACTTCGATGGCCGTGTCCGGCTCCGGCGGCGGCGTGCCGGCGGACGCGCCGGCCCCGTCAAAAAAAACCGTGATGGGCGTGCCGCTCGCGTCAAAATAACGCGTCAGCACGTAAATCAATTCCTCGCGGGCGCGGGCCGAATGGCGCGGCCGGCCGGGAGCCAGCTCCGGCCAATTGTGCAACAGGCTGTAGCCATCTACCAGGATTCGCACCAGCGGCATGCCGGGAAACTAGCCAAAAGCGCGCCAAGTCCAAAGCCCAAAGTCACAATTTTAACCGGGAAAAGGAACGAAGTTGAACTTGCAACAGTAAACCGGAAGCGGAAGACTGGGGTTTGTGTCTTTTGCCGGCTCCATTTTTCAAAAGTCCAACCGGGGCATCGCCGTACTGGCCCTGGTCGTCTTTGCCCTCGACCAGTTCACCAAGTGGCTGGTGCAGGGCCACCTCGAACTGGGACGCGAAATCACCGTCATTCCCGGGTTTTTTGACCTGGTACACTGGCGCAACACCGGGGCGGCGTGGAGCCGCTTCAGCGGCAACAACGGCGCACTGGCGTTGGTCGGCCTCTTTGCGCTCGTCGCGTTGTATCTGACGCGGCATCACTTCAACTCGCACACGCTCGGCGGCCAGATCGCCTTCGGCCTCATCTTTGGCGGCATCGCCGGGAACCTGACCGACCGTCTGCTCCCCAGCCGCCAGGCGGTCGTGGATTTCCTCTATTTCTACCTGCAACAGCGGGGCGGCCGCCTGCTCGGCTTTCCGGCCTTCAACGTGGCCGACACCGCCATCTGTACCGGGGTGGCGCTGATCTTCCTCATCACCTGGAAAACCGAGCATTCCCCCAAAGCGGTGGCCGGTGACTCGGGCCCGGCGGCATGATTCAATGCCCGCGACCACCCGATTTGCCTGTCCGGTCACCGGTTACTTGGCCAGGGTCACCTTAAATGCGCACGGAAGCGTTCATGGTTGAACAATCGATTCCGGCCGGGCGGCTGGACCGCTTTTTACGCGAGAGATTCCCCGCGGCTTCGCGCAGCGCCTGGCAACGGCTGATCGAGCAAGGCCACGTCCGCGTCAACGGCAAGCCGGTCAAGCCGACCCACGCGCCCCGCGCCGGTGAGCAGGTGGAAGTCCACTGGCCGGAAGCCCGCCCCGCCGCCGCCCAGGCCGAGGAAATTCCGCTCGACGTCCTGTTCGAGGACAAATCGCTGCTGGTGTTGAACAAGCCGGCCGGCCTGGTCGTGCACCCGGCTGCCGGGCACGAGGAGCACACGCTTGTCAACGCCCTCCTGCATCACTGCCGCGGTTCGCTCAGCGGCATCGGCGGCGTGGCCCGGCCCGGCATCGTGCACCGGCTCGACAAGGAGACTAGCGGCTGCCTGGTCGTGGCCAAAAACGACGCGGCCCACCTGGCGCTGGCGGCACAATTCGCCCAGCGGCAGGTTGCGAAAATCTACAACGCCATCGTGTGCGGCGAACTCGCCCGCGACGCCGGCGAAATCCGGGCCGCGATCGCGCGGCATCCATCTCACCGCAAGCGCATGGCCGCGCGTGACGACGATGATGGCCGGGCCGCTCACACGAGCTTCCGCGTGCTCGAGCGGTTGAACGCGGCCACATTTGTCGAGGCGCAGATCCACACCGGTCGGACGCACCAGGTCCGCGTGCATTTTCAGTTCCTGGGCCACCCTCTCGCCGGCGACGATACCTACGGCGCGCGGCAGAACCGCCGGCTCACGGAACTGACCGGGTACCGGCCGCCGCGGGTTCTGCTGCACGCCCGCGAACTGTCGTTTGTGCATCCGCGCACGGAGAAGGAATTGAGTTTTGAGGCGCCTTTGCCCAAGGATTTTCGAGAGGCGCTGAAGTTCTTGCGCCGGCGGGGCTGAATCCGGCGGGCTACCGCCGGGGAGACAAATTTTGTTCGCCTGGTCCTCGGCATTTTCGCATATTGGACGGGCATGAAATCCATGACGGGTTACGGCCGCGGCGAGAGTGCGCGGGACGGCTTCAAAATCACCGTGGAACTCAGCGCGGTGAACCGCCGGCAGTCGGAAATTTCCGTGAACCTGCCGCGCGAACTCGAGACGATCGAGGCGCCGGTGCGCGACGTCATCAACGCGCAAATCGCGCGCGGCCGCGTCATGGCCCGCATCAGCATCCACGCCGCCAACGGCAAGTCCTCAGCCCGCGCCCACATCAACCTGCCGCTTGCCCGGGCCTACGCGGCCGCGTTGGGCCGCCTGGCCAAACAGCTCCGGCTGGCCGGACCCGTGACGCTGGACCAACTCGTTCGCGCTCCGGGCGTGTTCCAGACGGACGAGGAACTGGTCAAGGCCGAAAACCTCTGGCCGGTGGTGCAAAAGGCGTTGCACCAGGCCCTCGCGGCGCTGGTGAAGATGCGCGGGCGCGAGGGCGCCCATCTGGCCGGAGACCTGGCCGCCCGCATCCGGGTGATGCGCCGGAGCGCGGATAAAATCCAGAAGCAGGCGCCCGTCACCGCGGAGAATTATCGCCGGCAGTTGCAGGAGCGCATCCGGAGCGCCGGCCTGGAAAACATCGCGCCGGATGACGAGCGGCTGCTCAAAGAGGTTGTTTTGTTCGCCGACCGCTCGGACATCTCCGAGGAGTTAACCCGGCTGCAAAGCCATTTCCAGCAGTTTGAGGACTGCCGGAAGGCGAAGGAGCCGGTGGGCCGCACCCTGGATTTTCTCGCGCAGGAGATGAACCGCGAAATCAACACCATCGGATCGAAGGCGAATGACGCAGTCATTTCCCGCGAAGTGGTGATCCTCAAGGCGGAGCTGGAAAAATTCCGCGAGCAGGCGCAAAACGTCGAGTAAGGTGACCGCCAGCGAACGACACGTGACATGAATGTCGAGAGCCGAGAATTGAAAGTCGAAAGCCAGCCCCCCCGAACGGCCGGGGCGATCCCGCTGTTGATTCTGATCTCCGCCCCGTCCGGCGGCGGCAAGACCACGCTGTGCAACCAGTTGCTGGCCACGCGCCCCAACCTGACCCGGGCCGTGACCTGCACCACCCGTCCGCCGCGCCCGGGCGAAAAGAACGACGTGGATTATTATTTCCTCGACCCGTCGGACTTTCAGCGGCGCGTGCAGGCCGGGGAGTTCATCGAACACGCGACGGTTTTCGGCCGCAGCTACGGCTTGTTGCGCGCCGAGTTGCTCGATAAATTACGGCGGGGACAGGACGTGCTGTTGAACATGGATGTCCAGGGCGCGGCGACCATCCGGGCGCAGGCGCAACGGGAACCCGACTTGCAGGGTTCGCTGGTGACGGTGTTCCTGACCCCGCCTTCGCTGACGGTGCTGGCTGAGCGGTTGAAACGGCGCGCGGCGGACGCCCCGGAGGAAATTCAGAAGCGGCTGGGCATCGCCCGGAGGGAAATCGCCCAGTGGAAATATTTCGACTACCTTCTGATCAGCACCACCATCCCGGAGGATTTGCGGCGGATGCAGGCCATTGTCGAAGCGGAGAAACTGCGCGGGACGCGGTCGTGGCCGCCGGAATATTGAAACGGAGTTGTCGTATGAACAAAACCGTCATTTTGGGGGTCACCGGCTCGATTGCCGCGCACAAGGCAGCGGATCTGGCGAGCCTGCTGACCAAACAGAAATGCCAGGTGCACGTGGTGATGACTGCCGACGCCCTGCGATTCATCACCCCGCTGCCATTCCAGGTGCTGTCGCGGAATCCGGTGGTGACAGACCTTTTTGACGCGGCGGAGGGCTGGAAGCCGACGCACATCGAACTGGCGGACGCGGCCGGCCTGCTGCTCATTGCGCCGGCCACAGCCAATGTGCTGGCGAAACTGGCCCACGGCCTGGCCGACGACGCGCTGACCTGCATCGCGCTGGCGCTGAATCCGAAGGCAAAAGTTCTGATCGCGCCGGCCATGAACGGCAAAATGTGGCGGCATCCGGCCACACAGCAAAATGTGCAAACGCTCAAGGCGCGCGGTGCGGAATTCATCGGTCCGGATGAGGGCTTGCTTTCCTGCGGCTACGAAGGCATCGGCCGCATGTGGCCGGTGGAGCAGGTGGCGGCGCGCGCCGGCAAACTGCTGGCTTAGAACACCGCCCCTGGCGCGGGGTCTCGGACCATGAAACTGCTGGATTGGCAAACATTCAAAGGCCTGCCCAAGTTGCTGGCGACGCCCCCGGCCGAACCGCCGCAGCAGGCCGAACGGATTGTCGCCATGCAACTCCACATCGTCCTGCCGGTCAAAGTGGGGGTGATTGCCGTCGCGCTCTATTACCTGTTTTATGCCGGCTGGCTGTCCGAGGAAATGACCGTCCGCTGGGTGGTGCAGGAGGTCTTGCAGCGGTTCTTTCAGGTTTACGTGGGGTGCAATGCGCTGGCCGCCGGTGTGCTGTTTTTTTGGCGCCGGTTCCGCCCGGGCATTTTCCAGTGGCTGGCTTTTTCGCTGGGCTTGCTGGACGGGCTTTTTGTGGCGGAACTGATGATTTTGACGGGCGGTTTTGACAGCTCCATTTATTGGTTGTTCCCCGGCCTGATTGTCCTGAATGCCCTCAGCATTCCGCTGGCCACACCGCAAATTGCGCTCAACCTCCTTTTGAGCCTGTTCTATCTCGGGGCCGGTTCGTTATATGCCAACATCCCCGACCCGACGTCGGGGAGTCTGCCGCCGATTGCCTTCCGGGCGGCCATCACCAACCTGAGCGGATCGCTGCCGGTGACCAACCGCATCCCCCGGACCACCCGGCCCATCCGGGTGAGCGACCTCCCCTACAGCTCAGTGCCACCGGATATTGCCAACGGGCCGGACCTGTCGCGCGTCTTGAGCCTCTGGCTGCTCACAGCCTGCTGCTACGGGGTGCAGGTGCTGGCCGAGCGGCAGCGCCAGACTTTGGAAGAGGCCCGGGAATTTGCCATGCGCGAGGGACAGCTTCACTCGGCCGGCCGACTCGCCGCGGAATTTGCCCACCAGATTAAAAATCCGCTGGCCGTCATCAACAATGCGGCTTTTTCGTTGAAGCGCACGATGCGCGACGCCCGCGCCGAGGTGACGCAGCAAATCGGCATCATTCAAGAGGAGGTTGCGCGGGCCGACCAGGTCATCACCCAAATCATGGGGTACGCCCAGTTGAGCGAGGGCCATGTCGAGAAACTGGACGTCAGCGAAGAAATTGAACGCTCGATCGCGCAGGTGTTTCCCGCCGCCGTCCCGACCGCCATCCGCCTCCACCGCCAGTTCGGCCATCACCTGCCGCCGCTGCTGATGCAGCGCGGCCATCTGTCCGAAATCTGCGTGAACCTTTTGAAAAACGCGCGGGAGGCTCTTGGCGAAAACGGCAACGTGTATATCACCGCCCACCGCCTGCGGGATCATACGGTTGAAATTTCCGTGCGCGACGACGGGCCGGGCATCGCGCCCGACAAGATCGGCCGGATCTTCGAGGCCTATTACACCACCAAGGAGCGCGGCACCGGCCTGGGGTTGGTGATTGTCAAGCACAACGTCGAACTGTACGGGGGCGCGGTCCAGGTTGAATCCAGGCTTGGAAACGGTGCGAAATTCACCATAATCATTCCGGCGAAGTCGCAGATGAAACCGGCCCCATGAGCGTTTTATTGCCACCCGTGCTCGTCGTCGATGACGAGAAAAACATGCGCCTCTCGCTCCAGACGGTGCTGAAGGACGAGCACTACGCCGCCCGGGCCGTCGAATCCGCCGAGGAAGCCCTCCAGTTGCTGCGCGACGAGGATTTCTTCATGGTCATCACCGATGCCCGGCTGGGCGGCATGAGCGGCTACGAATTTCTCGCCAAGGTCCACAACCAATGGCCCGACCTGCCGGTGCTTATGCTGACAGCCTACGCCACCCCCAAGCTGGCCGTGGAAGCCATCAAGGCCGGCGCCATCGATTACGTGTCCAAACCCTTCGCGCCGGAGGAGCTGCTGCACGCCGTGGCCCGCTGTGCCGAGCGCTACCGGCTCTTGCAGGAGAACGCCGCCCTCCGTTCCCGGGCCAACGAGATTTTGAACCTCGACCAGATCGTCGGCGAGTCGGCTCCCATGCGCGAGCTGCGCAAATTGATACAGACCGTTGCGCCCACCGACGCGCGGGTGCTCATTCTGGGCGAAAGTGGCACGGGCAAGGAACTGGTCGCGGGCGCGCTGCACAGCCTGAGCCTGCGGCGCGACGCCAGTTATGTCCGCATCAATTGCGCCGCCATCCCCGAAACGCTGCTGGAAAGCGAATTGTTCGGCCACGAAAAAGGATCGTTCACCGGTGCGCTGAAACAAAAACCGGGACGGGTCGAAGAGGCGGACGGCGGCACGATCTTTCTCGATGAAATTGCGGACATGAGCAAGCCCTTGCAAGCCAAGTTGCTCCGGTTTCTGGAAGACGGCACTTTCACGCGGGTCGGCGGGACGCAGGAGCTCCGGGTCAACGTGCGCCTCATTGCCGCGACCAACCGGGACATCGTGCAGGCCATTGCCGAAGGCCAGTTTCGCGAGGATTTATTCCATCGCCTGAACGTTGTGCAGTTCCGGCTGCCGCGGTTGCGCGACCGCGAAGGGGACGTGCTGTTGCTCGCGGGTCATTTTCTGAAGGTGTTTCGTGTGGCCATGAACAAGAACGTGGAGGGCATCACGCCGGCCGCCCGCCAGAAACTGGTGGCGCACCCCTGGCCCGGAAATGTGCGCGAGTTGCGCAACGCCATCGAACGCGCGCTGATCCTGGAAACGACCCCCGACCTTCAGGCCTCCAGCCTGCCGGATTTCCAGGTGGAAACCCGGCTGCAAAAATCCACGGCTCCGCAGGCGGCTCCGGATGAGTCGCTGGATGACGCGCTGGCGCGGCTGGAGGTCGAGTTAATCAACCAGGCCCTGGAACAGAATGATTTCAACCTGACACGGACCGCCGAACGGCTTAAGCTGAGCCGACATTCGCTCCGGTACCGCATGCAACGATTGAACATGGAGTTGAGCGACAAAGTGCCGGAGGAAGGCGCCTGAGCGCAAGCCGACCTTAACCGGAAAACGGAATGATTGAAAAACTTTGAGTGATGGACTTCCAGCAATAGGCCACCTCCCTCCTGGGTGGATGGATTTTATCATCATGTTTGGCGCCTTCCTCCTGGTGGCGGTCGGGGCGGTGATGTGGCTGGTTTACCTTCGCAAACCCAAAAAGCGCCGACGCAAGTATCGTCACCGCCACCGGCATCAATCGGCGCCGATCACCCTGGCCCAGACCGGCGGATTACCGCCTATTCGGCGCGAGGAACAACCTCCCCCGCCGCCGCCAACGACCGAGATCTGATGCACCACAGCCGCGCGATCACCCGCAAAAGCGCCTCCAACCTCGCGCTCGCCCTCGTGATGCTGCCGCGCGCCAAACGCGACGCCATGTCCGCCCTCTACGCCTTCTGCCGGAAAGTGGACGACGTGGCGGACGAGGAAACCCTCCCGGCCGAACAGCGCCGCGAGCAGCTCGCGCAGTGGCGCGCGGACATCCGCCGCGCCTGCGAAAATCAACCGCCGCAATTCAGCGTCAACCAGGAGTTCGCCCCCATCATCCGCGAGTATCGCCTCCCGTTCGCCCTCTTCGACGATTTGATCAAGGGCTGTGAGATGGACCTCGACATCCAACGCTACGACAATTTTGAGCAGCTCGAATTGTATTGCCATCGCGTCGCATCGGTCGTCGGCCTGCTGAGCATCGAAATCTTCGGTTACCGGAACCCCGCCTGCCGCGACTACGCCGTCTGCCTGGGCAAGGCACTGCAGCTCACCAATATTCTGCGGGATGTCCGCACCGACGCCGGCCGCGGCCGGATTTACCTGCCGCAGTCAGAATTGCTGAAGTTCAATGTCACCGCCGAGGAAATCCTGCGCTTTAAATACTCTGACCGCTTTGCCGAGTTGGCCGCGAGTGTTGCCGCAAGGGCAAAGCAATTCTATCAGCTCGCCCGCGAAATCCTGCCACCCGAAGACCGGCGCTCGATGGTCGCCGCCGAATTGATGGGCGCGGTGTACTGGCGGCTGCTGCTCAAACTCGAAGCGCAGCAATTCAATGTTTTCGGTCCGCAACCGGTGCGGCTCAACAAGCTCCATAAATTCCTGCTCATTCTGCAAAGCTGGCTGCGCTCGGCCACAGGCAGGACGGCCTCAAATTATGGACCGGCCTGAGGCTGCCACTCCGCACTCGAAGTGCCGCCTCATCGTCAACGCAGACGATTTCGGCCGGTCGCATTCGATCAACCAGGCGGTCATCCGGGCGCATCGCGAAGGCATTCTGACCAGCGCCAGTTTGATGGTAAACGAACCGGCTGCGGCCGAAGCCGTCGCGCTGGCGAGGGAGAATCCCAAACTCGGCGTGGGATTGCATCTGACGTTGCTGCTGGGGCATTCGGCGTTGCCGCCGGAAAGGATTCCCGGCCTCGTCAACGCGCAGCGGGAATTCAGCAACAATCCGGTCGGGATCGGCTTCCGCTACTTCTTCAACCGCAAGCTGCGCGAACAGCTGCGTTCGGAAATCCACGCCCAATTCGAACAGTTCCGCGCCACCGGCCTGCCGCTCGACCACGTCAACGGACATCTGCATCTGCACCTGCATCCGGTCGTGTTCGGCCTTTTGATGGAGGACGCCGAAAAGCTCGGCATTCGGCATCTCCGGTTCACCCGCGATTGCCTGGCGCGCAGCAATCGGATGACGCAGGGCCGCTGGTTCTACCGGGTCTTTCATGCGGGGATTCACGAGTGGCTTTCCGGCCGCGCCCGGGAACCGCTGCGCCGACGCGGCATCAAACACGCCCAGATCACGTTCGGCCTGTTACAGGACTCGCACGTGGATGAAGAATATGTTCTTAAGCTGCTGCAAGAACTGCCGCCGGGCGATTCCGAGCTTTACTCGCATCCCTCACTGGATGAATTTAAACACGAGTTCGATGCGCTGGTCAGCCCGCGCGTGAAAAGACAAATTGAGAGGCTCGGCATCGAATTGATTCGTTACCAGGATTTGTGATATGACAAAAATTCTCATCATTCTCGTCGTCGCCTTCACTTTTGAGGCGTTCGGTGTCATCGCCCTGAAACAGGGCCTCAACGAAATCGGCGCGCAATACACCGTGCGCCAGGGCACCCTGCCGGTCTGGCAAAATGTCGTCCGCCTCGTCGGCAACTGGTTCACGAACAAGAACGTCCTGTTCGGCCTGCTCCTGGAAACCATCTTCTTCGTCCTGCTGCAATACCTGATCGGGCAGCGCGACGTCAGCTTCGTGTGGCCGCTGACGGCCATCAGCTTCATTCTGACCACGCTGGCGGCGCAATTCCTCCTGCATGAGCGGGTGGACTTTGTGCGCTGGAGCGGCGTGGCGCTCATCGTCATCGGTGCGGCGTTCATCAGCTACAGCGAACACCAAAAGGAAAAGGCACCGCTCCCAGTGGAGGCAAGTCAACCAGCAATCCTGCCTCAATGACTTGCAGGACCCTTGCTGGTTTCGATTTACGATATACGATTTACGCGCGGCGCCAGGAATGGGGAAAGTTGCGTAAATCGTAAATCGCATATCGTAAATTCAGCCAAAGCCCCCTTGCGTCGGCGGCTACAGGATTCGGGTCAGCACCTCCGCCAATCGCTCTGCCGCAAACCGGGTTTTCTTCTGCAATTCCATTAACGCGCCGATTTTGCCCGGCGACTTCGCAATGGCCCACATCAGTTTGCTGTAATCCAAGCTCTGATCCGGTTTGGCCAGCATATTGAAATCCAACGGCAAATCCTCGCTGGCCGTGTCGGAAATCACCCGCACCGTCGCGCAGGGAATGCCGCGCTCGGCGCAGACGGCGTGAATGGCTGCTGATTCCATCTCCACCGCATCCGCGCCGGTTTCGCCGCGCAATTTTTTCTTTTCGGCAACGGTGACGGCAATGCGGTCGGCGCAAAAAAACTTTGCCGGTTTCGCGCCCGCGGCGGAAAGGCGAGTTGAGAGTTGAGGGTTGAGGGTTGAGGGTTCAAACCCCACGTCGCCGAGTTTCAAATCCGGATTCAATCCGCCGGCAAACCCGCAGGTTAACACGAGTTTGGGGAGCGCGTGCGTCTCGCGCGCATCGGCAGGCGCCTCGCTTGCCGAAAAACTCGTGAATCGAGACGATTCACGCTGCGCCCGAGACGGGCGCGCTCCCGATTCCAGGGATTCGCGCACGGACTTTTCCGCGTTCTTGCGCCCGATGCCGGTAATGAGTATAGAAACACCAGATTTTCCTGCCGCGGTTTTCCGAAACGGCGCAGCTTCTTCCTTCAGGGCGAAGCAAACGAGCGTGTGCATGGATGGTGCAAAAAAGTCAGTTAATCCGAAATCATTCCAATTGTTCCCAGCCATTTCTCAGCCAATTGCGGCCAGCCAGTGATCGGATATTTCGACGGCCGCAAACCAAATCCGTGACCGCCTTGCGCATACAAGTGCATTTCCACGGGAACGCCGGCTTTTTTCAGCCCGATGTAATAGACCAGCGATTGTCCGACATCATCCACGTGGTCATCCTCCGCCTGTACGATAAACGTCGGCGGCGTGTTGGTGGTGACGGGCACGTTTGGATTCAAATTTAAATCGTCGTCGCCGTCCCAAAGATGTCCCGGATAACAGGCGATGGCGAAATCCGGGCGGCAACTTTCTTTGTCAGCCTCGTCCACAGGCTTGTAGGAACGTTTGTCAAAATGCGTGCTCGTAGCGGCCACCATGTGACCGCCTGCCGAAAAGCCGATGACTCCAATCTTGTGCGGATTGATATGCCATTCGGCCGCGTGAAAGCGCACCAGACTGAGCGTCCGTTGCGCATCTTCCAACGCGAGAGGTGATTCCCAATACGGCCTGATTTTTTTGAGCGGTACGCGGTATTTCAACAGCACGGCGGTGATACCCTTGGATGTCAGCCAATCGCAAATCTCCGTGCCTTCAAGGTCAATGGCCAGACAATTATAGCCTCCGCCAGGAAACACTACCATTGCCGCGCCAGTATTCATTCCCTTGGGTGAATAAACCGTCATGGTGGGCTGCGAGACGTTACATACCGCAATCCACGACACGCCGCCCGGCGACAACACGTTCGTAAAATACTCCGGTCCACTGACCGGCTGCGCATTCGCATCCGGTGCTGCTCCCGGCCAGATTGGTATTTGCGTATGCCCCGGCGACGGCTGCCAAACGTTCGTCTGCGCTTTCAATAGCCCGAACGCATACACGGTAGAGAGAGCAACGATTAAGGTTTTCATTTTATCCCTGCCAGCCTTTCCTTCCAGATTTTGTAAAGCTCCACCGTGGCGCGGACGTCGCGCAGGCAGTATTCGGCTATCTCGCGGAATTTTTTCTCGGCCATCAGCGTGTTCACGTCCATGCCGGTCACGCCGTGGCTCTTGGGCGATTCGATGCCGAACGCCTTGCAGTAAAAATCCAGGTTGAACCGCCGCGCCGCGCCTTCGCGCCCGCTCACGTTGTAAAAGGTGAATTGTTCCGCCAGGTCGCAGTGCGGTTCGGTGGCGAACCGGTAGCCGAGCCAGTTCTTTTTCGAGATGGGAACGTTGAGCAGCGCCGACCGCAGATAAATGAACGGCACGTCGAACCCGCGCCCGTTGAAGGTGACCACGTTGTCATAATGCTTCGCCACGTCCCAGAATGCCGTGAGCAATTCGGCTTCGTCTGCGCAGGGAACAAATTCCACGGGACCGCCTTCGCCGGTGTCTTCCTCGAAATCCTCGGCCAGGAACTGCACCTGGCCGCGGAGCGACTCGGCGTTGAGCATGGCGATGCAGACGACCTGGGCGGTGAACGGCCAGAGATTGAACTGCCGCTGGATTTCAGCGCGCCTGGCCTCGCGTTCCGGGCCTTCCGCGAGTTTTTCCAGCTCGCGAAACAGGTATTCCTGCTGGGCCTCGTCGAACTGTTCGAGCGGCAGGGCGGAAGTCTCGATGTCGAAAACGATGGTGGCCACGCGGGAATTAACCGCCAAGTCGCCAGGGACGCCAAGACAAAAATGGTCGGGCTTGTTCCAACCACCTGTTTCAGCAGCAGGAGACGACAAGAGGAGTCTCTGACTTGTTTCTCAAAAGCCCAGGAAATTTGAGACTCGTTGCCTCGTCTCCTACGAAAGAACGATTTTTCCCCGCGCTGCCGGAACCTTGGCAACCTTGGCGCCTTGGCGGTTCAAACTGCCTCACCAATCAAATCGTAATCGGTGTGGCCGATGATTTTGACTTTGGTGAATTCGCCGATTGGCGCCTTGCCGCGGATATAGATCCGGCCGTCAATGTCGGGCGCGTCGGCCTCACCTCGTCCGACGAGGAAATTTTGAGTTTTGAGTTTTGAGTTTCGAGTTTCCGTCTCGCGGACAAAACCGTGCTCCCACGAGGAAACATTGGCTTGCTGCAGCTGCTTCGCATTTGCCCTGCCTTCCACGAGCACCCGAAGTTCGCGGCCGACGAAGGATTCGGAAATTTGCCGGGCGATTTTGTGCTGCTCGGCCATCGCCCGCTGGCGGCGCTGCTGCTTCACCTTGTCGGGAAGCTGACCGCTCATTGCCCCGGCGCGCGTGCCGTCTTCCTTGGAATACGCGAACACGCCAAGCCGCTCGAATTCCGTCTCGCGGATGAAATCGAGCAAATCCTCGAAACACGCCTCGGTCTCGCCGGGGAACCCGACGATGAAGGTCGTCCGCAGAGCGATACCCGGCACGCCGGCGCGGATTTTTTTAAGCAAATCCACGATGTACTGCCGCGAGGTTTCGCGCCGCATCCGTTCGAGCATGTTTTCATGGATGTGCTGGAGGGGAATGTCCACGTACCGCGCCACTTTCGGGCACTCGGCAATGGTGCGGATGAGTTCATCGGTCCAGTGCGCCGGGTGCGTGTAGAGCAACCTGATCCAGAAATCGCCTTTCCACGCATTCAACGCGCGCAGCAACGTGCAAATCGTGGTGGCATCGGCGGTGAGCGACCGGGCGGCGGCGGAGAATTTTTCCGGCGACGAAATGGCGCGGCTGTGGCCGGGGCGCAAATCCAGGCCGTAGTAGGTCGAATCTTGCGAAATCAGGTTCAATTCCTTTACGCCGTCGGCGATGAGCGCCTTCGCCTCGGCCAGGATGTCGGCCTGCGGCCGGCTGCGGTGCGAACCGCGCATGCGCGGGATGATGCAGAAGCTGCACGGATGATTGCAGCCTTCGGCGATTTTGACATAGGCGAAATGGCGCGGCGTGAGCCGGAAACGCGGCGTGCCAAAATCGGGGATGAACGTCGGGCGCGGGGTGACATCCAAAATTGGCGATTGCGAATTGCGGATTGTGGTTTGCGGAGCGACGACGGTTTTGGTCCTGCCGAACCTGTCCGTGCCGCGCAGTGATTCACCCTTTTCGTCCTCTGAAACCGCGCGTTTTTTTTCCAGTTTGTTCAAATGCCCGACGACTTTTTGTTTCTGACTTCTGACTTCTGACTTCTGACTTCTGCCGGCGCGCCTGGCGACCGCCGCCCGCACGATTTCCGTCACTTGCGCGACCTGGTCAATCCCCATGAACGCGTCCACTTCGGGCAGCAGTTTTGGCAGTTCGTCACGAAAACGTTGGGGCAGGCAGCCGGAGACGATGAGGCCCTGGCCGCGGTGCTTTGCCGCCCGGACCTCGGCGGATTCCAGGATGGTGTCCACGCTCTCCTCCTGCGCGGCGTCAATGAATGAGCAGGTGTTGACGATGACCGCGTCGGCCTTCGCGGCGTCGTTGGTGATCTCCACGCCATCCTTGAGCAGCGCGCCGAGCATGATTTCGGCGTCCACCAGGTTTTTGGCGCACCCGAGCGAAATCAGGCCGACGCGCAGGGGACGGTCTTGGACATCCTTTTTGGTCACAGGCGAATCAGGCTATGCGAGGCGGCGGGCGCCGTCGAAAATTATTTGGCGGCCGAGTTGGTGGCCGGGGCGTTCGTCGGCGGGGCGAGAACCGGAACCGGCGCATTGGTGACGTTGAGTGAAAGTGCATTGGTTTCGGCCAGCATCCCCAGTTGCGAGCGGATGATGGCGCGGGCGGCGTAGGGCAGGCCATCCTGCGGATCGAGCAGCCGGTCGAGCACGGCGCGGTTGATGTCGGCGAACGGCGGCAGACCGATGCGGTCCAGGTTCGCCTTCCGGTCGGAGATTTCCGCGCGATAGTGTTCGTAAATCTTGCTGGCCAGCAGCTTGAATCCGGCATACCGGTCATCCTCGCCCAGGGCCAGCGACTGGTAGGCCCGCGTGAGCAGCCCGGCGATCGCCGCCGTGGTCCGGTCCTGCGACGTTTCGCCGATGTCGCTCTGCACGCAGGCCATGGCATACTGATCCAGGGTGAGATTGCGCGGAAACGAGTCCGGCTCATGATCGAGAATGGCTTTGTCGGGATATTTCTCGCCCAGATAGCGGAACCATTTGGCCGCCTCGGCGAGGCGGTTGTCTTCGTACAGGAAATAAACCGCGGTGCGCAGGAAATTCCGGTGCGCATTGGCAATGTTGCCGGCGTACTTCGGATCCGCCTTGATCATCTTCTCGTAAACGTCGTTGACCTTTTCCATCAGGTCGAGGTTCGGGGCCAGTTCGTAGGACCCGATGAAGGGGTTGGCGATGTAGCGGCCGTGATAGAACGCCTGGAGCATGGATTGGTAGATGTTGCGCCGCACGGTGATCAGGTCCTCAGCCTTCACTTTGCCGGGATTGGCCTTGGCTTTTTCCAGGCCGTCGGCGCCCCAATAAATGGCGTGCGCTTCCGGCAGCCGCCAGTCGAGGGGGCCATATTGCTCGTTCAATTTTTCCGCGAAGGCCGGGTCCAGCTTATACTTGTTGGTGAAGACCTGGAGCCGCGCCTCGGCCTCGGCCGTTTGCGGGTGGAGCAATTCGGAGAAATTGGTCCCTTTGGGCCCGAAAAACGGCATCATTTCCTTCGCCCACTGCTGCTTGTAATAAACGTTCGCGTCGTCGAGGTTCTGCCCCATCTTGTGCTGGAAGAACCAGGCCAGCTCGCGGTGGATGAGGATGTCATTGGGATTGTAACGCAAGCCGTCGTCGCGGAGCAGTTCGATGCCGCGCTCCACCCAGCGCCAGCGATCCGAATAGTCGCCCGGGGCGTTCTCCTTGAACTTGACCGAGATGTTATACGCCATGTTCCAGGCCTGGAAGAGCCAGACTTGGGCGAAGCTCGGCTCCAGGGCCGTGATCCAATCCGCCAGCTGGGCCGCCTCGAAAAACTTGTCGTCGAGCTGCAAATCGTTGGCGCGGATCCAGAGGTAATTGGAAATCAGCCCGCGGAACCCGCCCAGCGCCACGGTCGTGAACGCCAGCAGTGGCGGAGCGCCGGTCAAAGCCGAGGCGCGCGTCAGGCCGAGTTCCTCCCGGTCCCGGTTCAACGCCCGCTGCACCCGGCCGGCGCCGAAGAGCAGCGCCGCCGCCAGGAGCAGCAAGAGGATCTTCTTCGCGCGGGCGTTCATTGGCTGCCTTGGGCAGTGGCCAGCTCACGGCGGTTAAACAACAGGATGCCGGTCAGGCCGATGACCCCGCCCAGCAGCAGGACGATCTGGCCGAAAGCCCGGCCCAGTTCCGTCCACGGAATGCTGCGGCCCGTGCTCAAGGCGTCCACCGGCGAGAAATTCTGCACGAGCTGGATGACGACCAGAAACCCCTTGAACATCGGAACCAGCACCACGTCGAGCGGCGAATGGCCCATGACACCGGTCTCCCCGTTGCCGCCAACCACCGTGCCGGCTTCCACCGCCTCGGCCAGCGTGCCGCTGGAAAGCATCATGACGACCACGGCCAGGGAGAAAAACGCCGCGACGGGAAAGGTCAAGAAGCTCGCCGCCGCCAGCCCGATCGTGGCCAGGAGCGCCAGCCAGCAGAAAATAATGCCCAGGCCGCGGACGAAATTCAGCGTGAAGCCGCTCTGGGGATACAGCACCTCCACGCCATCGTCGAGCGGGAACAGCAGCGACGTGCTGTTCAGGTTTACGAACATCACGGTCAGCATGCCTTCGCGGTCGTACAAATCCGGCGGAATCTGGAACTCGTGAAAAGTGTCCGGCGCCAGGCTCATGGCCTCGCTGCGCCAGAGTTGCGTCTTCTCCGGCACCCCGACCTGCCAGAAGGCGACGAACGTGCCGGACGGGCTTTTTTGCGCCGCGTTGAATTTCACCCGCAGTTGCAGCGGCCGGCCGTGCAGAAAGTTTTTGGCCAGGCCCAGATCAATCTGCCAGGAGCGCGAGTAGCCCGGCGGCACCAGCTGCAAATCCGCCTTGATGAGTTCGCGGATTTGCTTGCGCAACTGCGGCACGTCCGCTTTGTCCACGGCGTTGTTCTTCAGGCGGTCCTGCAGAATCTTCTCGGTTTCCGCCTCGATGGCCGCCGGGTCGGTGGCCGGCTTTGCCGACCCGCGCGCCACGAGGATCTGCTCGCGCAGAATTTTCTGTTCCGCGTCCGGCAATTTGGCCGCGCGCCATTGCAGCAGCCCGCAGACGCAGGCGCCGGACAGGGCCAGCAGCGCGGCGTTCAGCGACATGATGCCCAGCCATTTGCCCAGCCAGACTTGCCAGCGGGCGACCGGCTTGGTCGCCACGACCTGCATCTGGCATTCCTCGATGTCCCGGGCCAGCGTGCCGCACGCCAGCCAGAGGGTGGACAAGCCGAGCAGGGCGGTGATCACGCTCAGCGTGTAGGTCAGAAAAATCTGGGCGAACCCGCGCGCCGTCCCGTCGTCCTTGATCAACAGCGGCAGAGCCACCACCGATGCGAGCAACAGCGCCGCCAGCACCAGAAACAGCCGGAACCGGAACGCGGCTTTCCAGGTCAACCAGGCGATCGCCAGCAATCTTTGCATTGATTAATCGTCCTCGTCTTCGCGCTCGTCCCCGCACTAAGGCTTCTTTCCCAATAGCGACGACAATTTTTCATCCGCCTTCGACAAATCCACCGGCTTTTCCTCCGTTGCAGATTTCGGCTTGGCCGGTGCCGGAGCGGGCTCGGCGGCTTTGCTCAGGGCTTCCAGCTTTTTATCGTCCACCTTGGACGTGGCGGCGATCGCCGCCGCCGGCTGAGTCGCCGGCTGGGCCGCCTGGGGCAGGGTCAGCCGTTCCAGGACTTTCTCGGCTGGGGGCCGTTCCTCGGCGCCGGCGCGCAGGTAAGCCGCCACGCGGGCGCCGGAGGTGGCGCCGGAAGTTTCCGCCGCCGCCTGGCGCGCCTTCTGGACCACGTCGAGAAAGTAGCTCTCCAGGTTCTGCGTGGGGATATCAATCTTGATCCGGTCGGCCGCCGCGTCTTGACGGATAATTCCCAGCACGCGTTCCATGGTTTCACGGGGCAGGACGGGCGTGGTGATGCGAACGGCATCGGGCGTGGCGAGCAATTCCCGGAGCGAACCCATCGCCTGGATTTTGCCGCCGTAGTAAATCACCACCCGGTCGCAGACGTCTTCCACATCCGACAGCAGGTGGCTGCTCAAAATCACGGTTTTGCCGCGGCCTGCCAGCGCCAGTATGAGGTCCTTGACCTCCCGGCAGCCGATGGGGTCCAGCCCAGACGTCGGCTCGTCGAGAATCACCAGGTCGGGATCGTTGATGAGCGCCTGGGCCAGTCCGATGCGGCGCTGCATGCCCTTGGAAAATTCGCCCACCGAGCGCATGTGCACCTGGCTCAGGCCGACCATTTCCAGCAATTGCTCGATGCGGCTGGTACGCTCGCCTTTGTCGAGATGAAACAGGTTGCCGAAGAAATCAAGCGTCTCGCGCGAGTTGAGAAAGCGGTAAAGGTACGATTCCTCCGGCAGATAACCAATGCGCGCCTTGGTCTGCACGTGCCGCGGCGAGTGGCCGAAGACCTCGATTTGGCCGCGGGTGGGATGCAACAGGCCGAGCAGCAGCTTCACGGTGGTGGACTTGCCGGAGCCATTGGGGCCGAGCAGGCCGAACACTTCGCCCCGCCGCACGTCGAAGTCCACGTTATCCACGGCGCGCGCCTTGGGCCGGTTCCAGAAATCCTTGAACACCTTGGTCAGGCCGCGGACGGCCACAACCACTTCGCCGTTGGATTGCGGGTTGCGGATTGCGGATTGCGGATTTGATTCGGCAACGGGCATAGATCAGATGCAGGCGGCGGCCATCACGCCAGCTTGGGCGTCAGTTGGCCCGACGCTTCGGCGCGTGGACCGGAGCCGGGGGTCGGCGCGGCCGGTTCGGGATGATAATGTTCCAATTCCTCGCCTTTGCGCACCAGCCGGGCGCTGTTGAAAATCACAATCAGCGAGCCGCACACGTGCAGGATGGACGCGACAATCGGGCCGATGTAGCCGGTGGTGGTGGCCGTCCACCCAACCAGGATAAACACGACGCCGAACACAAAATTCTGGTTGATGACCGCGCGGGTGCTGCGGGAGAGCTTCACCAGGAACGGCAGGCGCTTCAGGTCGTTGTTCATCAGCGCAATCGTCGCGCTGTGGATGGCCACTTCGCTGCCCGCCGCGCCCATCGCGATGCCAATGTCGCCCGCCGCCAGCGCCGGCGCGTCGTTCACGCCGTCGCCGACCACGGCCACGCGGTAGCCCTTCGTCCTCATGCCGCGCACAAAATCCACCTTGTTCTGCGGCAGGCATTCGCCGCGCGCCTCTTCACAGCCGATCTCCGCCGCCACGCGCGTCGCCACCGGCTGGCGGTCGCCGCTGATCATCGCCACTCGGCGCACGCCAGCTTCCTTCAATTCGGCGAGGGATTCCTTCGCCTCAGACCGGGTCTGGTCCTGGAGGCCAATCCAGCCGATGCACTTGCCGTCGCGCGCCACAAAAATCAGGCTCCAGCCCTCGGTTTCGTCCAAGTCCACCGATTTCTCGAACTGACTGTCCACGCCGTTGTCCTTGAGCCACTGCGCGCGGCCGACCAGGATTTTGGCGCCGCCCACGTCGGCCTTCACGCCGCGGCCGGCCGTCTCGGCAAAATTCTGCGGCTCGGCCAATGGCACGCCGGCCTCGCCCGCCAGTTGTGCGAGCGCCTTGGCCGTGGGATGGTTGCTGTATTTTTCTGCCGAAGCGGCGCAGCGCAGCAGCTCCGCCGGCTTGGTTTCGCCAATCGGCATCAACCGGCTCACGGCCAGCTCGCCGGTGGTCAGCGTGCCGGTCTTGTCAAAAACGAAGGCGTTGATGCGGGCGGCGGCTTCAATGTCGGCGACGTTCTTGATCAAAATGCCGAGCCGGGCGGCGGCGGACAGCGCCGCGACCATCGCGGTGGGCGTGGCCAGGATGAACGCGCAGGGGCAGGAGACGACGAACACGGCGATGACGCGCGTCAGGTCGTGCGTGAACGCCCAGACCAGCGCGCCGATGACCAGCACCAGCGGCGTGTAAAAGCCCATGTACTGGTCCACGATTTTCATGATGGGTAGCTTGGTTTTTTCCGCGGCCAGGATGAGTTCGCGCACGCGGCCCAGCGTGGTGTCTTCGCCGGCGCGGCTGACCTTGATTTCCAGGACGCCGGTCAGGTTCTGCGTGCCGGCAAACACCTCGTCGCCGAACTTCTTGTCCACCGGCAGCGATTCGCCGGTGATGGTGGCCTGGTTGAACGAGCCCTGGCCGCTGACAATGACGCCGTCCGCCGCAACATTGTCGCCGGGGCGGACACGGATCACGTCGCCGACGGCGAGTTCGCTGGCGGCCACCTCCTCCTCGCTGCCGTCTTGCTTGAGCCGGCGCGCCTTGGTGGGGGTGAGTTTGATGAGCGATTCGATGGAGGCCCGCGCGCCCTCGGCCGTGTGGGTCTCGATGATTTCGCCGGTGAGCATGAAAAAGGCGACGACGCCGGCTGTCTTGTAATCGCCGGAAGCGAACGCGGCGAGGACGGCGATGGCCACGAGCTCGTTGATGCTGAGGCGCCCGACGCGCAAATCCCGGACGGCAGTCAGCACGATGGGGTAGCCGAGAATGACGGCGCCGATGAAGGCGCTCGCGCTGGCCACCGTCTGGCCCTGTTCCAGAAACCAGTCCACAATGAAAGCGTTGAGGACGAAGACCACGCCCAGAACGGCCTGCCAGAGGTGGACGACGGAATGCTCGTGATCGTGCCCGCAGCCGCACTCGGGCCCATGCTCGTGTTCGTGGCGGCTCAAAAGTGACGTGACCTGCATAAAAACTTCGCTTTACGATTTACGGATTGGGTGCCGCGGTTTTCGGCGACGGCGGCTCGCGGTTCAACATCAGCCGCACTTCCATGCTTTTACCGCTTTCGGTGACGGGCTGAATCCATTTATCCGCGTTGGTCAGCGCCGGTCCGACGGCCTGCAAAAAGGTTTGTTGCGCGAACAGGTTGGGATTGCTGGCGTACTTCGGCAGCAAATCGTTGAACCGTTTGCCCTCGGCGGTGATGGATTCGACGTAACGCGCCCGGTCGGCTTCCGCGGCGTTGGTAATGGTGGTGGCCTGGGCGCCGGCCTGGATCAGGACCTGGCTTTCATAGCTGTGCGCGTCGTTGAGCAGTTTGTTGCGGTTTTCGCGCGCGGTGGTGACCTGGTCAAACACGTCCTGCAACTGCCGCGGCGCGACGCTCTGAACCACACACCGGTCGATGACAACGCCCAACTGCTCCCGCTCGGTCAAATCGCTGACCTGCCGGAGAACGGCATCCTGGAATCCCGCCACATCCCGCGTCAGAATGTCGTCCACGTTGAACCGCGCGGCCGTGGAGAGCAGCGCGTTGTTGAGCGCGTTCTGCACCGTGTTGGAGGCGGACGCGAACTCGAACACGTACCGGATTGCATCCGCGATGTGATAATAAAGGGTCGCCCGCGTGTGCACGATGTTCTGGTCCGCGGTGATGACGTAGCCGTCCACTGCCGGGTTCAACGAAGCGGCGGACGGCGGGATTTTGCCGGTCGCCTTGAAGAGGATTTCCTCGTCGCGCGACATGTAATACCAGCCGGCGGTGGAGTCGACGCTCTGGATTTCCGTGATGGGGATTTTGACGACTTCATCGATCGGATACGGGAACGACCAGTGCAAGCCGGCGCCCAGCAGGGCCTTGACCCCCTCGCCGACGGGCCGGCCGAAGCGCAGGATGACCGCCTTTTCCGCCGGGCCGACCGTGAAAAAACCGGAGGCAAAAAATGCCAGCACCATCAGCAGCATGGCAAATTTGACAATCGCAAAACTGCTGCGCAACGCCTCGGCCAGCGCCTGGGAACCGGCGTCGTCGGGCGTCACCGGCGCAGGCGCCGGCGGCGGCAGATGATCGTGGTCGTGGTCGTGGCTCATGGCATTACCGGCTCGGGGTGTTGGTCGGGAAATTCAGGAACAAATCGAACGGCGGCGTCCGCTCGTCGAAAATCAAGGTCGCCCGCTGGCTGAGCGACTGTTTCAACGCGTCGATGCGTAACAGATAATTCGCCAGCGCCGGATTTTGCTGGAACACCGGCAGGACCTTGGCCGCAGCCGCCTCGCCTTCGCCCCGGATGCGGGTGGCGGCGGCATCAGCGTTGGCGATGGTCTCGGCGGCCTGGCGGTCGGCGGCGGACTGGATTTTCTGCGCCTCGGCCTTGCCTTCGTTTTCCGTCTTGGAAATCAGCTTTTGCCGTTCGTTTTTCATGCGGTCGAAAACGGTCTGGGTGACGCTCTCCGGCAGCTCGATTTTTTTGAAGCCGAGAAATTCGATGGTGATGCCGTAGTCGTTGGTGCTCAAATCGGTCTGGACGGCCTGTTGGATTTCCGCCTCGATGGCGTCGAACTTCAGTTCCTTCGGATTGGCGTTCACGAAATCGGACAGGTTGTGTTTGCCGATGACGGCGTTCTGGGCGCTGCGCAGGATGCCTTCCAGAATGCGCTGGGCCGCCGGCACGGAGCCCTGGAATTTGGGGTAGAACAGTCTGGCGTCGGAAATCCGCCAGCCGGTGTAAAGGGTGACGATGAGGTTGTTATTGTCCGCCGTGAGTGTCTGGCTGAACTTGTCCTCGAAATTCTGGATGCGCTGGTCGAATTTATAGACCTTCTGGATGGGCCACGGCCATTTCAAGTAGGCGCCGGGCTTGTCATAAGGTTCCGCGGTGGGCTTTTCAAACGTGGTCAGGATGGCCACTTCCGACTGGCGCACTTGAAAGACAAAGAGCAGCAGTGCGAAAATCACTACCAGCACGGTGCCGATGAGGATGGTCGTTGCGTTGCGTTTCATGGCGATGCGTTATTTGGAGGATGAGGGCACGTTCAAATTCAACAGGTCTTCGCGGATTTTGTCTTCCAGATTGAAAATCAGCACGTCCGAGGTGTTGGTCACCAGCAGGATGTATTTGCGGGAGTTGGCCGTGGCCGCGGCGAACGTCTGGAAATAGGCGCGTTGCCGGTACACCGACGGGGCGGCCTCGAATGCCGGGATCTGGTTGGTAAACAGCGCCGCGCGCGCCAGCGCCGAGACTTCGAGCCGTTGCCGCAGCGCGTCCGCCTCGTTCGTGGTCGTGAACGCCCGCGCCCCCGCCAGCGCATTGGTGCGGATGGCCTCGGCCTGGGCCTGGAGGATGGCGGCCAGCTTGGTCTGTTCCGCTCCCACCACTTTTTCGTAATCGCCCGCCACCGGGGTCGGCGGGTGGATGTCCTGGAGGCCGACAAAGGTGATTTTCGCCCCCAGCCGGGCCGTGTCCGCGGCGGCCTGGATCTGATTGCGCAACGTCTCCGTGGCCTCCTGCCGCAGGTGCGACATCACGTCGTTCAAGTCTACCCCGGCCAGGTAATGCACCACCACCCGCGTCGCCAGATCCTGCAACAAGCCCGCCGGGTCGGCGTTGGTGTAGGCCCAGGCCATGACGTTGGTGATTTGAAACTGGACCGGGATGCTGACGGCGATGAGGCTCACCGGCGGCGCTTTGAGCAGGTCGCCGGCGGTGTCGCTGTCGGTCTTGATCGTGTCCGGGGCGCGGTTGGCGACCAGGAAATTATCCTCCTTGCCATGGCTGATGCTCCAGAGGATGGCATTGGCCTCTTCGCTGCCCGCCTCCAACTGGGCGCCGACGATGAACGTCTGGATCTGTTCGGTGCGATGGCGGTAAATCTGGTCCGCCGGCCACGGCCATTTCAAATGGGCGCCCGGCTCGAGCACCGCGACGGGCCGGCCGAAGTGCTCCAGCACGGCCCGCTCCCCGGCCGCCACGAACACCACGCACGTGGACAAAACGAGCGCGGCGAGCTGGGCCAACAGCAGCAGCGGCAGGTTTTGCTGGAGCAGTTGGAAAAACCAGGTCTCCGACACCTTGAAACCGAATTGATAATCCAGCGCCTGGGCCGCCGTCGTGAACAGGCTTTCCGGCTGCGCGAGCAGCCCGACCAGCCGGCTCTCGTACAGGGGCCGGGCAACCTTGCCTTTGATGCGCGGCCGGTAAATTTCCAACAGCAGCGTGACGAGCATTTCCGCCGCCATCACGCCCAACAACACGCACAGGGCGCGGGCGATATAAAAATCCGCCTTCGGCAATTCCGCCCAGGCGCCGGCGATGCCCAGCGCGGTGACAAAGCAAAGATAGGCGCCGGCCAGCAGGAAGCTGGCGCCGGGTCGCAGCAACCGGTGATCCTCCAGCCGGGCAATGGTCACGGAAAATCGTCCCAGCAAAAACAACAGGAGCGCAAAAATCCCGAACAGGGACAGCGACGCCATGGCCCGATCGGCCACGATGACGCTTTCAGATTTGCCGGTCCAACGCCAGAGCAGCCAGGCCGCGCCCGCTTCCAGCACAAACAGCAGGGCGCCCAGGGCCGGCACAAAAAATTTTTCGAATTGGAGGCGGGCGCGTTGGGCCGGGAAAACCTCAGCGTCCTTGGACGCAAACAAGGTCGTTTCGCCCCGGGCCCGGGCCAGTTCCTCCACCTCCAACCGCTCCAGCCGCTCGTTGTCTTCGAGGCGCATCTGGAACCAGCCGGTGAACGTCACGAGCACGCCCAGGCCCAGGAAAATCGTGCAGGCCTGACCCGCCAGCGAATTCACGTAGCTCGTCACGGCGAAAGCGGCGAGGAAAACCAATACCGCCGCCACCAGATTCACCAGACCATTTTTTTGAACGTTGCGTTCCATGCTCAACTCAATTCGCGTTCCTCAAACAGCGCCGTGCCCACAGCCAGGACCGCGCCGGCATAGGCGATGTCATAGGCCAGGGCCTTGCCGACATAGCCCCAGTGAAAAGTGCTTTTGCCCATGTCCAGGGCGTCGGCAAGCCAAAAAATCTGCCAGTTCGGAACCGCGGTGTAAAGAATGGAAGCCCACCCCTGACCGGCGGCCGCGCGGGTGCCGAACAGGTAATCCGACATGAGTCCGATCAAGAACAGGGCCGAGCAGACGGCCAGCGTCGGAATCGTGTCGAGACGGGTCGAACACGCCAGCGCCAGCGCCGCCAGGATCCACAGCGCGAACAAAATCAGAAGGCCGGCCGGGACCAGCCGCCAGTCCACCTGCGCCATGGTGCCCAGGGATTGCATCTGCCGCACAAACCGAAAAATCAGGGCGGCGGTCAGGGTCGTCATCACCACCAGCGCCAGGACGGCATCGCTCACGAACGGGCGGCGCAGGAAGAAATTGCTGAAGCCGGCCAGGGCGTAGGCGGCTGCCACGCCCGACGCAAATATGGCGATCGCCGGCAGGTTGGTCTTGCCGTAAGCGTCGAACGACATCCAGTTGGCGAGCAGCACGCCGACGAGATTGACATACGACAGCAGGGTCAGGGCGGCGGCGAGTCCGACGTATTTGGCCAGAAAAAACCGGGTGCAGCCGACCGGCTTGGAGAGGACGGCCAGCGCCGTGCCGGTGCGGATTTCACGCGCCAGGGACGCCGACGCACTCAAGACCGCGCCGAGCAAGCCGGCGAACAGCATCACCGCCAGCGCGCTGGTGGCGACCAGCTTGGTTTCATCGCCCAGCGCAAAGTAATAAGGCACGGCCAGGAAAATCTCGAACAGCACGGAGACCGTCATCAGCAACAGGAAAACCGGCTGCCGGATCAATTCCATGAAGGCGTTGAGGGCAATGGTCAAAAATTGTCGCACGAGAATTTACGTCGCATAGTTTACGTTGTCGGCGTTCGATTGCAAATGGTTATTCCCGTCTGCGGATGAGTGGACATCGGGTCAATCCGTTTTGTTCAGCGGTGGCGGTGTGCGTTTGCAGGCACAGGTTTGTCGAGGATCACGACCGTCCGGTTGACCCGGTCGATTACGCCATCGCCCGCGCGAGGCTGTGCCACCAGGCGTCGTGCAATTCCGCCACCGGCGCGCTGAATTCGCCGGCGGCGGTTTTCATGGTCAGCTTGTCGCCGCCAACTTTGCCGATTTGAACCGCCGGAACGCCCAGGAGTTTGGCGCGTTCGACGACTTTTACCGCGTCGAGCGCGTTGCAACTGATGACGACGCGCGATTGCGTCTCGCCGAAGAGCAAGGCGTCCAGCCGGTGGGGCGAGACTCCGTCGAGCCCTGACTTCTCTTCGCCATCGGATTTTTGGGCTCGAGAGGACTCTCGCCCCACCGATGAAAGATCAATCTCCGCCCCAATCAATCTAGGCGATTCACGGGCGACGAGCTGGCTGATGCAGCTTTCCGCCAGGCACACGGCCAGGCCGCCCTCGCTGCAATCGTGCGCGCTTTTGACCAGGCCGGATTGAATCAGCCCAAGCAGGGTCGTATGCAAAGTTCGGGCGGCTTCCAGGTCGCAACGCGGCGGCGTGCCGTTTTTCAGGCCGTGAATCACCTGCAAATACGCGCTGCCACCCAGGCCTTGCAACGGGTCATTCATATCGACTGGTTCGCCCAGCAGAATAACGGCATCGCCTTCGTCCTTGAACCATTGCGTCGTGACATGTTCCGATTTTTCAATCAGGCCGACCACCACCACCGTCGGCGTCGGATCAATCGGGCCGTTGGGGCTTTGGTTGTAGAGCGAGCAATTGCCGCCGGTGACCGGCGCGTTGAAAAACTTGCACGCATCGGCCAGGCCGCGCACGGATTCCTTGATCTGCCAGAACAGCTCCGGCTTCATCGGGCTGGGCATATTGAGATTGTCCGTGGTGCCCAGCGGCACCGCGCCGGAGCAGGCCAGATTGCGGCAGGCCTCGGCCATCACAATTTTCGCGCCTTCGTAGGGATCCAGATAAACGTAGGCGCCGTTGCCATCCGCCGTGAGAGCGATGAGTTTTTCAGTGTAGCGCAGGCTTCCAGCCTGCGAGTTCGACGAGCTTCCAGCTCCGTCGGGCGGCAGGATGCCACCCGAACCCGCAGGCAAGGACGCCTGCGCTACGTCCAATTCCGGCAGCGAATCCGCTTTGATGCGCAGCACCGCCGCATCGCTGCCCGGACAGACCACCGAACCGTCGCGGACCATGTGGTCGTATTGCCGGTAAACCCAGTTCTTCGACGCAATCGTCGGCCAGGCGAGAAGTTTCAGGAGCTCGCGTCCGGGATCTGGCGTCTGGGGAATTTGGTCAAGCCGGAACCCACGCACTTCCTTGAGATATTCCGGTTCCTTCGCTTCGCGGTGGTACACCGGCGATTCGTCGGCGATCTTTTTAGCGGGAATGTCCGCGACGACCTTGCCTTGGTGTTTCACCACCATCCGGCCGGTGTCGGTGACGAAACCGATTTCCGACCACGGCAAATCCCACTTGTCGAAAATCCGTTTCACTTCCTCTTCGCGGCCTTGGTGGACGATGATGAGCATCCGCTCCTGCGATTCCGAAAGCATGATTTCGTAGCTGCTCATGTTCGGCGCGCGCTGCGGCACCTTGTCGAGCTCGATCTCGATGCCCGTGCCCGCCCGCGCGGCGGTTTCGCAGGTCGAGCAGGTCAGCCCCGCGGCGCCCATGTCCTGGATGCCGGCGACCGCGCCGGTGGCGAGCAGCTCGAGGCAGGCTTCGCAGACGAGCTTTTCCATGAACGGGTCGCCCACCTGCACCGCGCCACGCTGTTGCTCGGCGGATTCCTCGGTCAAATCCTGCGACGCAAACGCCGCGCCGGCCAGGCCGTCGCGGCCGGTGGCCGGGCCGACGTAAAAGACCGGATTGCCGATGCCCTTGGCCGCGCCGCGCGCAATCTGTTCGTGGCGCAACACACCGAGGCAGAAAGCGTTCACCAGCGGATTGCCTTCGTAGGATTTGTCGAAATACACCTCGCCGGCGATGGTCGGGATGCCGAAGCAATTGCCGTAATGCGCGATGCCAGAGACCACGCCGGCAAAAAGACGGCGATTATTTTTTAAAGCGGCTTCCTTTTCTCCATTCGTAGTAGCCGACGTCAGTCGGCTCTGATTCATTTCGGAGTTCGGAGTTCGGAGTTCGGAGTTTAAAGCGAAACTCCTTGCGTTATCTCCTGCTTTGGCAATAGGCCCAAATCTCAGCGAGTTTACCGAGCAGATGGGCCGGGCGCCCATGGTGAAGATGTCGCGCACGATGCCGCCCACGCCGGTGGCCGCGCCTTGGAACGGCTCGACGGCGCTCGGATGATTGTGCGATTCCACCTTGAACGCAATGGCCAGGCCGTCGCCAATATCAATGATGCCGGCGTTTTCCTCGCCGGCGCCGACGAGGATTTTTTTGGATTTGGTCGGGAAGGTTTTGAGCAACGGGCGCGTGTTCTTGTAGCTGCAATGCTCGCTCCACATCACCGAGAAAATGCCCAACTCGGTGTAGCTCGGCTCGCGTCCGAGGATTTGCTTCACGTGGGCATATTCCTCCGGCGTCAGGTTGTGTTTGGCAACCAATTCAGGCGTGATGGCAGATTCGGTCATCGGAAAATATCAAGCCGCTTGCGCGGCGGTTTTGTTCTTCAGTGCCTCAAAGACACTTTCAAAAATCCATTTGCCGTCGTTGCTGCCGAGGATGGGTTCGCAGGCGCGTTCGGGATGCGGCATCAGGCCGGCCACGTTGCGGCGTTCGTTGCACACGCCGGCAATGTTCTGGAGCGAGCCGTTCGGATTTGCCGTGTCGGTCAAGTTTCCGCTCGCATCGCAATATTGCCACAGGATTTGGTACTTCGCCTTGAGCTTCGCCAGCGTTTCTTCGTCGGCAAAATAGCAGCCTTCGCCGTGGGCGATGGGGATGCGGAGAATTTTGTCGGCCGGTATTTTGTTCGTGAACGGCGAGTCGGCGGTGGCGGCTTTCAGAAAAATGTGTTCGCAATGGAACTGCAGGTCGCGATTGCGCACGAGCGCGCCGGGCAGCAGGCCGGCTTCGGTCAGCACCTGGAATCCGTTGCACACGCCCAGCACCAGTCCGCCGTTGTCGGCAAATTGTTTCACCGCCTGCATCACCGGGCTGAATCGGGCGATGGCGCCGCACCGGAGATAATCGCCGTAGCTGAATCCGCCCGGCACGATGACGCAATCGGCGTCGCCCAGCGAATGTTCCTTGTGCCAGACGTAACGCGCGGCATGGCCGAGCAGCCGGACGGCGTGGATGGCGTCCTGGTCGCAATTGCTGGCGGGAAATTGTAAAACCACACAGTTCATGGTCGTTAGATAGTCGAACCAAGAAAAGCTCCAAGCACCAACATCCAACATCCAAGGAAGCTCCAAGCAGCAAGCTCCAAAATCTCCGTGCAGGCGATTTGTTTGGAGATTGAGGTTTGGAGCTTCTCCGGGGCTTGGTGTTTGGAGTTTGAAGCTTCCATTTCAGTCAGTAATTTCCAAGCGATAATCCTCGATGATGGGGTTGCTCAAAAATTTGTGCGCGGCGTCATTGAGCGCCTTTTGCGCGGCCGCGCGGTCGGCATCCGGCGCGAGGTCGATCTCGATGTACTTGCCGACGTGGACGCCGGTGATGCCCGAGTAGCCCATCTGTTCGAGGGCGTTTTTGACGGTCTTGCCCTGGGGATCCACGACGGCTTTTTTGGGGGTGACAATGATTTTTGCTTTCATGCGCGCGCCGGGAAAGTCTGCGAAAAACCGCCGGGCCGGGCGAGCAATTTCTGGATGGCAAATGTTGGAGCCGAGGTAACACGGCTCTGATCCATTTCGGATTGCGGACACCGGTGTTCGTCGCGTGCTCGTGATTTATTGGAGTTGTGGATTACGGATTATGAAGTGAGATTCCTCACGTCGTCTCCTACAACTTCAATCCCCAACAGAGGCGTTGAATTTGGGTGCCGGTTGCGGCATCGTGTGCCCCGTGAATCATTCGATTGCATTGGAGGATACACCGTGCCACATGGGCGCCGAACGCAAGGCGCCCGACCCCTGCTCCATTGTCATCTTCGGCGCGAGCGGCGACTTGACGGCGCGCAAGCTCATCCCGGCATTCTACCACCTCGCCAAGGAAAAGCAGATGCCGGCGTCGTACCGGATTGTCGGCTTCGCGCGCCGAGAGAAAACGGATGACGCGTGGCGGGCGGAACTGCGTGCGGCGCTCGACCAGTTCTCGCGCACCAAGCCGGTGGACGAGAAGGTCTGGCGGGGATTCGCTGCCAACCTGTTTTATTGCACGGGCGACGTCACCGACGCGGCCGCCTACAAAAAGCTGGAGGAGCGGCTGACGTCATTCGGGAGCGGGCCATTGCGGGAAAATCTCTTGTTTTACCTGGCGGTGTCGCCCAGCCAGTTTGGCGAAGTGGTCGAGCAAATCCACCGCGCCGGCCTGTTGAACCGGGAAGGGTCCGCCTGGCAGCGCATCGTGGTGGAGAAGCCATTCGGCCACGACCTCGCCTCGGCCCGCGCGCTGAACCGGGAGCTGACCCGCTTCGCGCAGGAGCAGCAGGTCTGCCGCATTGACCATTACCTCGGCAAGGAAACGGTGCAGAACATTTTGATGTTCCGCTTTTCCAATTCCGTTTTCGAGCGGCTTTGGAACCGCAATTTGATCGACCACGTGCAAATCACCGTCAGCGAAAAGCTCGGCGTGGGCCAGCGCGGCGGCTATTACGAGGAAGCCGGGGCGCTGCGCGACATGGTGCAGAATCACATGCTCCAGGTGCTGGCGCTGATGGCGATGGAGCCGCCCGTGTCGCTCGAGGCCGAGGCCATCCGCGACGAGAAGGTGAAGCTGCTCAAATCCGTTCGCGCCTTGCGCCCAGAAGACGTCGCCCGGCAGGTCGTGCGCGGCCAATATTTCGCCGGGACGGTGGACGGCCAGCCGGTGGCGGGTTACCGGCAGGAGGCCAAAGTGAAGGCCGATTCCAATGTCGAAACGTTTGTCGCGCTGAAACTGTTCATTGACAACTGGCGCTGGTCCGGCGTGCCGTTTTATCTGCGCACGGGCAAATACCTGCCGCAGAGCCTGAGCGAGGTCCGGGTCCAGTTCCGCCCCACACCCAACGTGTTGTTTGCCGCCCAATGTGATGGGAAACTGGATCCCAACGCCATTGCGCTGCGCCTGCAGCCGAACGAGGGAATTTATCTCCGGTTCAACGGCAAGGTGCCCGGCATGAGCCTCGGCGTGCGGCCGGTGCGGATGAATTTCAGCTACGATGCCGAGTTCGGCGCCTATACCCCCGAGGCGTACGAGCGGCTGCTGCTGGAAGCCATTGCCGGCGACGCCACGTTGTTCATCCGGCGCGATGAAGTGGAGACGGCGTGGAAGATCGTGGACTCGATTCGCGCGGCGTGGGACGGCAAGCCGCTGACGAACCGGGAATTTTACGCTGCCGGCACGTGGGGCCCGGTGGCCGCGGACGATTTACTCGCCCAGTCCGGCCATGTGTGGCACGAGCCGCAGATGATAAAATGATTTTTTCCGTGTCCACGCCGCTGCCCCGACTGACTCAATTCAGGACACGCGCGCGGATTTTTCTAAGATTTTTCAGGGGTGTGGACAGTCCGGGAAAGAGCACGAAATAATTTCTTAAAATTTATTTGAACCGAGTTGCTTTTTCCCCGGTCTATGTCAATGTTGTGAGTAAAGATTTCGCTGTTCGTTTAGGGTTGGCATAGAGGTTTTGCTCGTGGCGCGGCTCGAACAGCGACCCCAAGTTGGTCGCGCCACCCTTCTGAGCGCCTTGGTGAAGGCGTATAAACCTCGTCACTGCGGGGGCCGGACGCAAGTCCGGCCTTTCGCCTTTATGCGTATGGAATACGCATTGATTGCCACGTGAAAATCGGCTAGCCTGATCACGCATGAAACACCAGCTGGATTTCGAGAAACCGATCATCGAACTGCAAAACAAGCTGGACGAACTCCGCGAACATCCCGAAAAGCATTCACTGGATGTCAGTTTTGAAGAGGAAATCCAGCTCATCGAAAAAAAACTCGAGGAAACCCGGCGGCAGATTTTCTCGAACCTGACCGCCTGGCAGCGCGTGCAATTGGCGCGGCACCCCAAGCGGCCCTACACGCTCGACTACCTGCGGAAGGCCTTCACGGATTTCCAGGAACTGCACGGCGAGCGGTTGTTCGCCGAAGACCGCGCCATGGTCGGCGGGTTCGCCAAACTGGGCGAACATCGCGTGCTGGTCATCGGCACGCAAAAAGGCCGCGACACCAAGGAAAATATTCTGCGGAACTTCGGCTCGGCGCATCCGGAAGGCTATCGCAAGGCGCTGCGCTTGATGCGGCTCGCCAACAAATTCGGACTGCCGATCATCACGCTCATTGACACCGCCGGCGCTTATCCCGGCGTGGGCGCCGAGGAACGCCACATCGCCGAAGCCATCGCCGTCAATCTCCGCGAAATGACCCTCTTCGAGGTGCCGATCATTGCCGCCGTCATCGGCGAGGGCGGCTCCGGCGGCGCGCTGGGCATCGGGGTGGCCGACCGGGTGTTGATTTTGGAAAACGCCTATTATTCGGTCATCAGCCCCGAAGGCTGCGCGGCCATTCTTTGGGAGGACCGCGCGGCGGCGCCCAAAGCCGCCGAGGCGCTCAAGATCACCGCCAAGGACCTGCTGGAGCTCGGGCTGGTGGACGAGATTGTTCCCGAGCCGCTCGGGGGCGCGCACAACGACCACGCCATTGCCGCCGCCAACTTGAAGACACACCTGCTCAAGCACCTGGAAGAACTTGCGGCAATGCCGCCGGTCGACCGGTTGAAAAAGCGTTACGAAAAATTCCGCGCCCACGGGCATTTCGCCGAGAATACCGAGCCAGGCGTCGATGGCGCGGTACCCATGGCCGCCCCTGCCTGATTGCCAGTGCTCTATCCGCTCATCTTTCACCCGATTTTCAAGGAGCGCGTCTGGGGCGGACGCGAGCTGGCGCGGCTTTACGGAAAACCTCTGCCGCCGGACCGGCCCATCGGCGAGTCCTGGGAGATTAGCGACCGGCCCGGAGACGTCAGCGTCATCGCCAACGGCCCGCTGGCCGGGAAGGATTTGCGCTGGCTGATGGAAAATCACCGGCCGGCACTGCTCGGCGAGGCGAAGCCGGCGGCCGCAAATCGTTTTCCCCTGCTCTGCAAAATTCTGGATGCGCGCGAAAAGCTCTCGCTCCAGGTCCACCCTCCGGCCGACAAAGCCGCGGCGCTCGGGGGCGAGCCGAAAACCGAAATGTGGTTTGTCGCCGACGCCGCGCCCGGCGCGGAATTGTTTGTGGGGCTCAAACGCGGCGTCACCCGTGCGCGTTTCGCGGATAAGATTTCCGACGGCAGTGTTGCCGAATGTTTTCAACGCGTGCCGGTGCGGGCCGACGACGCGATGTTTCTGCCCAGCGGCCGCGTCCATGCCATTGGCGCCGGGCTGGTGATTTTTGAAATCCAGCAGAACTCAGATACGACGTATCGGGTGTTCGACTGGAACCGCGTTGGGCTTGACGGGAAACCGCGCGAGCTGCACGTCGCGCAGTCACTGGCCAGCATCGATTTCGAGGATTTCGAGCCGAAGCCCGTTCAGGGCCGACCCGTGTGCGACAGTCGCATCCAAAAACGGCCGCTCGTCAACGACCCGCTCTTCGAGGTGGAAGCCTGGGAATTGGATTCAAACGCGAACGGTTCCTTGAAGCCGAAGACGCTGCAAATCGTCGCCGTGACGAAAGGCCGGATTGAGGTTCAAAGCCGAGCCACAGGATTGAAATTATCCGCCGGCCAATTTTGTGTCGTGCCGGCGTGCCTGGAGGAGACGGCGGTGCTGGCAAAATCGGATGCGGCGCTGTTGCGAGCCGAGGCGGGTTAAGTCTCTACCAGAGGGTGCCGGGCGATGGCTGGTGCCCTTCGTTCCTCCGCCGGCGAAATTCGCGCCACATTCGATATTTAACGCGGAGCCTTTGGAAGGATGACGATGAAGCAAGTTCGGCTGCGTATTTTTTCTGGATCTCCTGGCGCAAGGATGCTTCCCGCGCGGCGACATACCGGAGGAGGCCATCTTGGACAAATTCATTATGCATGCGCCAGCGGTCAGTTCAGCGACAAATCCTCGGGCATCTGGGAGAGGAGCTTGTTTTTCCAGCCGCCCTTGCTTTTCAGAATTTTGGTCCAGAGCTGCTCGGACGGGGTGTCGAAGACCAGTTCGAGCGAGGCCGGGTAGGTGAGCCAGGCCTTGCGCTTCATTTCGTTCTCGAGCTGGCCCGGCGACCAGCCCGCGTAACCGGCAAACAGCTTGATCTTTTTCCCCGGCGAAAACGATTCGCCGATTTCCACCAGATCGTCGAGCGAATGGCCGAGGCTGAGGTTCGTGAAGACGTTCGCGTCGGGCAGGAAACTGTCCGCGTGCAGATAACTCAGCGCCGTCGGCTGGACCGGCCCGCCGAGATAAAGCGGCGATTCCCGGAGCACTTCCGGCAGATTGGCCACGAGCACCTCGCCGACCTTGTTGTCGGCGACGCGATTGAGCACCAGGCCGAACGCCCCCTCCGCGTTGTGTTCGCAAATCAACAAAACCGTTCGATGGAAGAACGAACCCTGCAACGCCCCGCCATCCAGCAGCAGCTTGCCTTTGAGGAATTTCCCCGTGTCACTCATAGCCGATGACCAAGGCAATGTGCCTCACAAACCCCCTTCTGGCAATGGGAGGGGTTCGGAAAAAACGCCGGATCAAAGAGGATGGGCCAGCGCATAAAAATGGTTTCAGTTGGCCGAAAGGTGCAGTTCCTGTTCCTTGCCCGAGTCCACGTTCTCAATGCGGACCGATGTTTTCTGGATATCCAGGCAGCGGATTCGCACCCGGTGGCCGCCCACTTTTACCGGGTTCAGATCATTGGCCAGAAAGGATTGCCCGTTGATAATCGCCACCGGACGGCTACCCCAGAGGACGCCGTCGAGCCGGAGGCTGGCCGGTACCGGTGCCGGCGGCGGCTTGGCAGGCTGGCTGTTGATGGCCGGGCTGCCAGCCCCGGTTTTGGCTGCGGGCATTTTCACGTCCCGCAATTTATCCACGTGGCCGGCCTCCAATTGGGCGTCCACGCCGTATTTCATCCAATCCAGGACCTGGTCGAAGCCATAATTTTTGTCGGCTTCGATGAACAGGTTGATCTGTCCGCGGGTGTAACGGTTTTGCCGGATGAATTTCTTTTGGGCTTCTTCCCCCTGCGAATCCATCAGCAGGTACGCCACCAATTCGCAAAAGCCTTCCTCGGCATCGCGCCCCAAGCCGGCACGCCGTTCCTTGGGCACATTCTCGCCCACCCAGGCATGCGTGAATTCGTGGGCGCAGGTCGCCTTCAATTCCGCCAGCGGCAGACCGGTCATCAGCCGCATCTTGTACCGGGTCTGCTGGTTGACGGTTTCCGGGCGGACACAACCGAGCAAATTGGGGCTTTCAAAATCGTTGCCGTCCGGACTGAACATCGAGTCCACGTCGATGCGGTCAATCACCGACACGTCCACGTTGGCGGGGAAGGCGGTGAAGCGGGAAAACAAGCGGTCCAGGTCGTCTTTCACCTGGCCGCAAACCCGCTCGGCATCGGCGGCCTGCACGACCGCGGTCCGGGCATCGCGGGCGCACAGGTAGCGCCCGTCGGGCAAGCGCAGGTCATCTTCCTTGACCGGCAAGCCGCAAACCGCGCAACGGGGCCGGCGGATGCATTCGGCGCAGAGCAGCTTCTTTTCGTCGGTGACCTTGTCCGTCGTGATGTAAATTGTGCCTTGAATGGGCCGGCCGCAAACCGCGCACAAATCCTCTGCTCCCTTTGCCGGTGCCGTGCCGAGAAAAAGGCCGGCCAGCAGGATCAGGCGCGCGAACAAGCATGTTCGGTTTTGCATGGTCTGTTTTTGACAAAAAATTACCGGCAACCGAACGTCTCCGTTCCGTTGCCGGCTGGAAAAACAGCACCTCCCGCGCCAGAATCAGCCCAGGGATTTGACCTTTTTGGCGATGCCCGCGGCGTCAATCCCGAAGTGCGCCAGCAGCTCGCCCGCCTTGCCGGAGCGCGGCAGCGAGCCGACAGCCAGCTTGTGGACCTTGATTCCTTCCGCGCTGAGCTCGCCCGCGACCGCGTCGCCCAGGCCGCCTTCGCTGTAGTGTTCCTCGACGGTGATGACGGTGTTGCCCGTCTTCTTGGCCGCCGCCAGAATCACATCCTTGCCCAGCGGCTTGATGCTGTAAGCGTCGATGACGGTAATGCCGATGCCCTCGGCTTTCAGCGCGTCAGCGGCCTTGAGCGCCTCGTGCAGGGTCACGCCGGCGGCGACGACGGTGGCCTTGTCGCCGGCGCCCTGGCGCAGCACCTTGGCGCCGCCGACGGGGAAGGCTTCGTCGTTGCCGTAAATCACGGGCGTCTTGGGGCGGGACGTGCGCAGGAAGCAAATGCCCTTGGCTTGCGCCATCTGCTCCAGCAACTTTTCCGTGCTCACCGCGTCACACGGGTACAACACCGTGCTGCCGGCGATCGCGCGCATCATGGCAATGTCTTCCAGCGCCATCTGCGACGGGCCGTCCTCGCCGATGCTCACGCCCACGTGCGAGCCGACGAGCTTGAGGTTCGCCTGGGAAATGCCGGCCACGCGGATCTGGTCGTACGCCCGCGTGAAAAAAGTGGCGAAGGTGGATGCGAACGGCACCTTGCCGCGCGCGCCGAAGCCGGTGGCCACGCCGACCATGTTCTGCTCGGCGATGAAACATTCGGTGAACCGGTCGGGGAACTTCTTGAAAAACTTCTCCGAGAATGTGGAATTCTTCGTGTCGCCGTCCATGGCAACGATGCGCGGGTCCGCGTCGCCGAGGCGGGCGAGCGCGATGCCGTAGGCTTCCCGCGTGGCCACCTGGTCGCCGGGCTTGTAGCTGATCGGCGGGTAGGCTGCCGGGGCGGTGTTGTTCGGCGCGGGCGACGCTGCGGGGGCGGGGATGGCCACCCCGATGCCCGACTTGGCGCTGGGCTGAAGTTCGGCGACGGCCCGGGCGGCTTCCTCCTGATTCAACGGCTTGCCGTGCCAGCCGTCCTTGTCCTGCAAAAAGGAGACGCCGGCGCCCTTGTAGGTCTTGGCGATGATGCAGAGCGGCTGGTCGTTCAGCCCGACGCCGCTGAGCACTTCCAGAATTTCCTCGATGTCATGGCCGTCCAGGTCCTCGACGCGCCAGCCAAAGGCTTCAAACCGTTTGCGGTAAACCCCGACGTCGTGGCCGAATGCCGTCGCCTGGCTTTGGCCGAGGCGGTTGTCGTCCACGACGGCGATCAAATTGTTGAGCTTGTAAATGCCCGCCAGCGAGGCCGCCTCCCAGACGGCGCCTTCGGCGATTTCGCCGTCGCCGAGCAGGACGTAGGTGTTGTAATCCAGCTTGTCCAGGCGCGCGGCCAGGGCCATGCCGGCGCCGACGCTCAAGCCTTGGCCGAGCGACCCGGTGGCCACGTCCACGAATGGCAGGCGCGGGGTCGGATGCCCTTCGAGGTCGCAGTTAAACTGGCGCAGCTTCAGCAAATCCGCGGCGGGGAACAAACCGGTTTCCGCCCAGGCGGCGTACAACAGCGGCGCCGCATGGCCCTTGGACAGGATAAAACGGTCGTTGTTGTGATAGTGCGGGTTCTTCGCGTCGTAACGCATGTGGCCGAAAAACAACGTGGCCACCACGTCCGCTGCCGAACAGCATGACGTCGGGTGCCCGCTGCCGGCCGCGGTGGTGGAGGTGATGGAGTGAATCCGCAACTGGTTTGCGATGCCCTTGAGCAATTCAATGTCCGTGTCAATCATGGAACGGAAAAGGTAGCCGAGCGCGGGCAAAAGCCAAGAATGAAAATGAAAAATCAAACCCGCTTGCTGGGGCCCGCAGGTGCATTTCGATGCTTTCCTGGGAACTGGCGGCCGGAAGCCGCCAAAACCCGCCGCCGGGATGGCCGCGCTGTGCGGCTCAGGCTTTCCCGCCTGCGGGTCGCGGCATCTTCCCGATGCCTACATCGAATCGGGGGGGGCTCGGCCCAGGATTGTGTCAGGATGCGCCCGCGCTTACTGGGGCAGCGCGTGGCCGGGGACCGAGCAGGTCGGAGGCACGCCCACGGCATTGATGGCGTAAATGCCGCCGGCCGGACAAACAGGGAACAGGCCGTCCGGCAGATACGGTAACAGGGCCTGGGCGGTCGGCACGGCGTTGGCCGGGCGGTTGTTCTCCAGCGCCCATTGCTGCTTGGCCGCGTCAATCTCCCGGAGATTGTTGATGCAGGCGTTGAGCTGGGCGGCCGCGGACGCCGTTGTATCGCCCCCCGTTTCAGGCGTGGAGCCGGCCTGTTGCGTTTCCTCCTGCATTTGCTGCAACTGCTGCTGTTGCTGTTGCAGGGTGTTGTGGGAAGTCTCCAACTGCTGGGTCAACTTCTGGACTTGTTGCTGCGACTGCCGGCTCTCGCCCTGCAACTTGGATAATTTTTGGGTTAACGCCTGGTTCTCGGTGCGGAGGCGGGCGTTCTCCGTGCTCAAGGTGGCGACGCTCGAATTTTTAAGCTGGTCCAGTTGCGCCTGGGCCTGGTCCAATTGCGTTTGGACGTCGCGCAATTGCACCCGGGCCGCGTCCTTTTGCCGGTTGGCGGAAAAGAGAAAACCCTCGGTGACCAGCAGCGCCACCACGCACAGCCACAAAACCCAGTCTTTAAGTTTCATGCGCACGCTTCTTTTCACCCTTTCCCGCCCGGCCGTCAAACACGAAATCGCAACGGGACATTGCGAACGGTGACCGAGGATGGTCGTGCGCCCTTTCCATTTCGAGCCGCCGGCTCGATGTTACACCGCAGCCGCCGGCGTCAGGAGGCGGGAGTCAACTCCGGGTTGAACCGCCCGGACGCCGGGCGCGCCGGGTCCAGAAAGGAAGTTGCCGGGCCCTTGGCGTCCTTTGCGCCTTGGCGGTTAACCCGTCAAGTGCGTTGCCGGGTTGCTGAGGCAAAGGCGGGTGCCCGTGGGAAACCTGCCCGGCGATACGATTTTCACAAATTAGCCCGAATTCAATTCGCGCGAATTCGTGGAATTGATGTCAAACCTCTCTCTCGCCAGCGGCTTACAGGCTCAGTTGGACTTTTCCGACTTGGACCAGTCGCGATATTCGCGCGAGGTTTCCAGCCATGAACCGACATCCTTGAAACCCTCCTGGCTGAGCTTGGCCATCAGCTCATCCGCCTCGGACTCGGGATATTTGCTGCGCAAGAAGGCGCCAAATCGCTTTTCGGAATCGGCGTCCGATTCGCCTTTTACGACCGTGCGCAAAAACGTCTCGAACGTCGGCAGCGAAGTCTTCGGCGGCGGCGGTGCGGCACTTTCCGCGGGCTTGCCGGCCGGCGGCACGGGGCTTTCGGCGGGCTGGCTCACCAAGGGCGACTCCCGGGACGCCCACCAGTCACGATATTCGAGGGCGGTTACCTGCCATGATTTGGCGTCCTTGAAACCTTCGCCGGCAAGATTTGCCAGGCGTTTATCGGCCTCGGCTTCCGAAGCCGAGTTGCTCCGCAAGAAATCACGAAATCGCTTGGTTGAATCCGCGAGCGTTTTGCCGTTTACGACCAGGCGCAAAAACGCGTCGAAGGTTGCAGGGAAGGTCGGCAGCGGGCTGCCCCCGTCGCTCTTCCGAATCGTCGCGTCAGCCTTGGGAACCGGAGCAGTTGCTTTGGGAACCGGCGCCGGCGCATCGGACACAAGCGCGGGTTCCTTGATTTCGCCGCCGAGTTTTTCCTGGGCGCTTTTCCACAGCTTCAACGCGTACTCCACGGCCAGGCGCGGCTCGAGATCGATGCCCTTCGCCACGTTCGCCGCAATCAACGCCAGCGTGTCGGCGGTGGGCAAGGGAATGGCCGCACCCGGTTTCGGGGACGGCTCGGGGGCCGGTTCGGCAACGGCTCTGCTTTTGGTCCGTTTGGGGCGGGCCTCTTTCTTTTTGGTGACCATAACCATTTCCAGGCCAAATCTGGCAACGGCATCACCCTTTGACAAGCTTTGACGGGGACAAGACCGGATTGAACCGCCAAGACGCCAAGCGCGCCGGGGCCTGAAAAGAAACATCCGAACCTTTGGCGTCCTCCGCGCCTTGGCGGTTAACTCGTCAACTGCGTCACCAGATTGTTGATATGAATCCGGATGCGCGTCGGGTGAAACTTTTTTACGCGTGCCAATGACGGCGCCCAACAAAAAATGCAACCGCACCAACGGCCAGCAACCCCACAGCCGAAGGTTCGGGGACGGCGGCAATAATGATCTCGCCATTGGGTGAGCCGTTGGGGCTGGCGATGCCAGAAACTTGAGCGAGAACCAGCATTGCAGATGAGTCAATGATCGAACCGCCTCCTCCGCCGCCGCCAACGACACTGCCGCCGCCACCACTGTAGCCCCCGCCGCCCCCGCCGCCTTGGGAGAAACCGCCGCCCCCGCCGCCGCCGAAGCCGCCCCCGCCAGCGCCGTATTGATAGCCGCCCCCGCCGCCGGCTCCACCGGCCAAAAAGCTGTTGCCGCCGCCGCCGCCGTACAGTCCGCCAAATCCGCTGCTGCCCCCGCCGCTGTAGCCCCCGCCGCCTCCCCCGCCGCCGGTCCCGTAGCTGCTACCGTTGCCGCCCCCGCCGCCGGAACCGTCGGAACCACCCAGGCCGACATTGTTGCCGTTTCGGCCGTTGCCACCGGCGCTGCCGATGTTGCCGTTGTCTCCGTACACGTCGCCGAGGGCGCCGGCGCTGTTGGCCCCACCGCCCCCGCCAGCGACGACCAGTGGCGTGCTGCCATAGACAACAAAACTGCCGCCTCCTCCCCCGCCGCCGTTAATGACGCCGTTGGCGCCGCTGCCGCCCACCAAGAGAGTGAGTGTCCTCGGCCCTGAAAAGGAAAATTCAGCACTCATTTCGGCCCCGAGTCCGCCGGGGGCGCCGTAGGTGCCCTGGCCGCCTTGCGCACCGTAGGCAGTGATGATGTAAATGCCGGGGTTCAAGGTGATGGTCGTTGCAGTTCCGGTGTAGTTGAAGATGATCGTTTGGGCTTGGACCTTGGGAAACACGGCCAAGAGGAGAAACGCTCCTGCACAAACCACACCGCCAAAGGAACGACACACAGTTGGAACTTTCGTTTTCATAGGTTTGTCGAAGTTAAAATTCCTGAGACAATCTGATTGGTCGCTATGATTTACTCTTTCTCCGCTTCCGTCGAGACAGAGTTATTCACCGCTGCCGCAGTCACTTCAATTTGTTGCCGGGAGAGCTGCACGCCTCTCATGCTTCTGCTGCCAGTGCTTCGAAATTTCCCTGTTTGACTCGTGCAGCCAGTCTCGGTCGGTGGCCAGCCGGATCATTTCAACCGCGCAAAAACGCCTTGGCGCATTCGGTGCTGGATCGCCTGCCTCGCCCAGGCGCCTCACCCCGTTCAACACCTCCAAGGTCCAGCCCCGGGAGCTTTCGGGGCTTCCCGCGCTTGACCCGGGCGCGGACTTCCTCCGGCGGAAAGAGGACCACCCTCCCGCCCCGCGTCTGAGCGGCGACCACGATTCGCGAAGCGATTTCGCGACTTGGGGCATCCATCTTGTCGCGGGCTTGGGAAGCCATTGAGCCGGAGGCCCGACGCGCCAACTCCTTTAACGGGTGAGAAAGGCTTCGCGATTGCGGCAACGCGTGCAAAACAGCACAAGCAATAGTCTGCCGGATTCCTCGTCAAACTCGGACACCAGCCGCAGCCGATACGACGAGCATCTCAGACATCTTACATCAAATTGGCGGAAGGGACTGTCGGGAGGGGTCTGGGGCGGCTGATAATCTTCACGGCGCTGGAACCAGCGGGCGGCATTCATGCGCCCATTACAACGGACCGGGTTGGCCAAAGACCGTCCAACCCCTCAAAACAAATCCGGCTGTTTCTCGAATTTCTCCAGCGGCGCGCGATCCGGCTCCGACAGCACCCGCTGCCAATCGCCGCCCAGCCACGCGTCGTAATCTGCCGGCTTTACGATGAAGGGCATGCGATTGTGATGTTTGGCCACGGACTCATTCGGTGCGGTGGTGAGCATGGTGTATTTTTTCCCGTCGGCTTCCTCGCGCCAGAGACCGGCCAGACAGAACACCGGCTCACCCGGCTGAAAGAACCGCACCCCGGCTTCGTAAAACCCATCCGCCAACAGCAAGCAACGGTGGTCGAGATGCGGACCAAACAGGGGCAACTGGGCGATGGTCTCGCTCTTGGCGTTGATGACGGGCTTCTTCTCCCACGGCACGGACCAGCCCCAGCGCATTTCGCGGCAGGCCAGACCTTCAAATTCGGGGACGACGACCGGGCCAAGATCGGTGGGACGGATGCTGGCGCGGGGCACGGCACCGAACACCTCGATCTTTTGGCGCAACTTCAATTTCGCCCCATTTTTCTTGTAGGTGTAATGCGCGCACATGCCGGCAGGATAGCACCAATCCAAGTCAGCGGCGAGATTTCGAGCCATGCCTCTAAGCCGCTATTAAATCCCACACGCGACTTGCGCCTCGACCCGGTGTTTACACGAACATGAGGATTAAGCTCTTTTCATGGGTTCTCGCCGGCGCGTTTCTCTTTTGTGGCGTGATGTTTTTCCATGTCATCCCACGATTCGAGACAATTTTCTCAGGATTTGCTGTGACGCTGCCTTCGGCGACACGATGCGTGCTGGCGGTCGGGCGTTTTGGCTGGTTGACCGTGGCGGTGATCGGTGGCGCATTGGTGGTTCTCAAAGACTTGAAATTTCGTTCACGTCTGTTGGACTGGATGTTCTTAATGTGGTTCGCCCTCTGGGCGGTTTACATCACGGTTGCTTTGCTGCATCCCCTTGTGAATACCTGCGTGATCTCCATATCTGCCGCGTAACATCCGACGCCACGCCGGAAGCATTACGGCAGCGCCCACCCGCCTCGCCCGATGGGAAGGACAAGGCCGGATTGAACCGCCAAGACGCGGAGGACACAAAGGTTTAAGAGCCCTCCTCTCAGAACTTGGCGGGCTTGGCGGCTGGGCGGTGAACCACCGCAAGCACCCGACACCGCTGCTGATTTCAGGCGTGACGACAGGCGGTTGGCTTTGTCAGATGGAAAACGAAAGGCAAATTATATGAGAACAAAAAATATCCTCATGTTACTCTCCCTGGCGGCATTGCTCGGGACGGCGGGATGCGCCTCGTTGCGCCATTCAGATTCAACCGGCCTCCAGGGGACATGGAAGGGGCAGGAAATCGGCAGCAACGCGGGAGATTCGCGTTACTTCATCTTCTCTGGCAACCGGATCGAGTTTCAAGGAGCCAATAATGATGATTGGTGCCGGGGAACCTTCACCCTTCGGCCCGAGACGAATCCGCCACAGATTGTGGGCACGATCACGGAATGTCACGATGCTCAGTACATCGGTAAAACCGCCCGGGCGATTTACCGGCTGGACGGGGACACGCTTACCGTCACGGGATATGAACCTGGTAATCCCGACGTGCCTTCTGCTTTCGATGCGCCGGGCGCCCGACACTTTGTCCTCAAACGGGACTAGCCCCAGCCGGCCCAACTCATTTCAGTGCCATTACCTGGGACAGAACTGTGATGACGCCCTGCAGTTTCAAGACGCACGCCAAACACCGCGTTCGACATGAAGGACAATACTGGATTAAACCGCCAAGACGCGGAGGACACAATGAACTCAGATTCCTCCTTTCAGAACTTGGCGGTGGATTATCCCCGCGGGCCGATGGAGATTCATTGCAGGGCCAAAATGTGTACTAGAATGTCCCGACATGGGGTAGAAATCATTCTTCGGCTGATGGAGAATGGCCCATGGGCGAACCGGGTGGGCGAGGCATCAGCCGGTTCGTGCGCGAGATGGATTTGCGGTCTGGTTGCCGGTCCGGAACCAGTTTTCGGCGCGGCAGCAAACTAAAAAAGCTATGAAGACAATCGTAATCGCCTTGGCCATTGCCGGTCTGGGCGCTGGATTCGCCAGAGCCAGTCTCACTCCCGGGGCGCTCCTGAATGGAGAACCCGGAGTCAATACCACGTTCACCTTGTATGACGACCACCAACCCCCGGCGGGTGACTTGGGAAGCTTCGGTGAATTTGGTGACTATTCCATTTACCAGTTGGATCTGAACGTGCCGGTCGTTACCGGGTATGTCGTCGTGTTGGAGAATGGTCCGAGCCAGGACCGCTCCAATTGGAGCGACTTGGTGAGGTTCTTCAATCCGGATAGCCAGGCCCTGCTCACCTCTTACGATGGGCCGGATGCCGCGACGTTTTGGGCTGACTACACGTTCGCGCCGGATGACAATGTTGTTTATATTCAGGAAACCGGTGGACCGTACACCCTCTTCACCGCAACCAACAATGACGGGGTTACCTACACCTACCAGATCGACAGCACCGCGGTGCCGGAGCCCACGACGATGATTGCCGGCGCGTTGCTGGTGCTGCCGTTCGGGGGGGGCGCTCTGCGGAGATTGCGCCTGAACCGCGCCAGCTGACTCTCGCCCCGTCGGCACTTTGTCTGCCTGGTCCCGGCCGCTCATTCAGGCAATTGCCCCACGCCGCGCTTTTATCGCGTCGAAGCAGCGCGGAGACGGACGATGTGCCGCAGCCAACCGGCCTCGCGCCTTGTCGCGCCGAAACCTCGTTCCACGACGACCCATCTTGTCCGGGAAGTCAGGGGCTCGCCGAGCTCGCCCCTCCGAGACTCGACGACGAATGCCGCTAAGCACATCCGACGCCGACGTCACTTTCGGGCAATGCTTCTCCTCCCCCAGTGAGGTGGGTAACCGGTAAAGTCGTCAGAATTCGCCTAAATCGGCGATTTATTTATATTGACAATATTCGTCATTTATGGCGAACTAAATGCTGTAAACGATTTAATTCGTCATAAATGGCGTATTATGAATATATCAAAACAGGCCACGGATGAGGCAATTCTCGCGGAGCTCGGTGGACGTCTGGCCAAAATTCGGCTGAACCGCAACCTGACCCAGGCCCAGTTAGCCGGGCAGGCCGGGGTGTCAAAACGCACGGTGGAGCGGCTTGAATCCGGTGCGGTGGCAACGCAATTATCCGGGTTTATCCGGGTGTGCCGCATATTGGGTGTGATCGACCGTTTGGATGCGCTCATCCCCGTACCGCTTTCCAGCCCGATAGCCCAATTAAAACGGCAAGGCAAAGAACGTCGGCGCGCCTCGCGAACCCAAACCGCCAAACCGCCCGCCCGGAAATGGCAGTGGGGAGATGAATCATGACTGTCGCCGAGGTCAGGCTTTGGGGTCGAACCATTGGGGCCGTTTCGCTGGCGGACGGAAGCCGCTTCGCCACCTTCCAATACGATCCGGCCTTCGCGCAAAGCGGCATCCAGATATCGCCGATTACCATGCCGCTCTCCGACCGGGTACACACCTTCCCGGAATTGCCGCCGCCAACCTTCCACGGCCTGCCCGGTCTGCTGGCGGATTCATTGCCGGACCGGTTTGGCCACACCTTGATTGATGCCTGGCTGGCCATGCAAGGACGAACACCCGACAGTTTTAATGCGGTGGAACGGCTCTGCTACGTTGGGGCGCGCGGCATGGGGGCGCTGGAGTTTGTGCCGGCCTTGGGACCAAAGGCCAGGACCGCCAAAAAGATTGAGGTTGATGCCCTGGTCAAACTGGCGTCGGAAGTACTGAGTCATCGCAAAAAACTTCAGGCGACTTTTGGCCGCGCGGATCGAAGGAATGCTCTGAACGACATCTTGCGCGTTGGCACCTCGGCGGGTGGCGCGCGAGCCAAAGCCGTCATCGCCTGGAATCGAGCGACCAATGAAATCCGGTCCGGGCAGCTCTCCGCCGGAAAGGGATTCGAATACTGGCTGTTGAAATTTGATGGGGTGACGGGCAACCAGGACAAGGAGTTGGAAGATCCGAAAGGCTATGGCGCGATTGAATATGCCTATTCCCTGATGGCCAAAGCAGCCGGAATCACCATGAACGAGTGCCGGCTGCTGGAGGAAAATGGACGGCGCCATTTCATGACCCGGCGCTTTGACCGCTTGGAAGGCGGGGAGAAATTGCATATGCAATCATTATGCGCGCTGGCGCATTTTGACTACAACCACGCGGGTGCCTACGCCTACGAGCAGGCGCTGCTGGTGATTCGACAATTGGATTTGCCGATGGAAGCGGTGGAGGAACAATTCCGGCGGATGGCCTTCAACGTCATGGCCCGCAACCAGGACGATCACGTCAAAAACATCGCCTTCCTGATGGACAAAACCGGGCGCTGGTCACTGGCCCCTGCCTTTGACCTGACCTACAGCTACAACCCTGCCGGCATTTGGACGGCGACCCACCAAATGACGATGAACGGCAAACGGGATGACTTTACGCTGGCGGATTTCCGCGCCTGCGCCAAAAGCGCTTTGATGAAGCGCGGCCGCGCGGAGAGGATCCTGCAGGTGGTTCGCCAGGCGGTGGCGCAATGGCCGGAGTTTGCCGATCAAGCGCAAGTGCCAAACCCCTGGCGGAAACAAATACAACAGAATCTGCGCCTGGACTTGCCGCGTGAGTAAACCGCGTGGGCAAAACCATTTTGCCCGACCCAAAACCAGCGGATTTGCTGGGAAAACGAGGGATTTAGCGAACAATGGGGGATTTCGACGCCGAACCACCGTAGCCGCCGATGGGGGGAAATGGGGAGCACAGGCGCCCCCGCCTGTCGTTCGCGACGCCCTCGTCGCGAACATCAGGGCAAAAATATTCGACGCGGGGGCGCGTCGAATGGCACGCGAGGCGCGTGCGCTCCCCCAAATCATTCCAGCCGCCAGACGCCGCGCTCGACGTGGCGCAGCAATCCGGCGTCGCGCCTTGTCGCGCCGAAACAGCGTGAAGGCGGAAGGACTTGAAGTTGCTGGCGAATGTGGACTCGCTCGCGCCCGCTCGCTCGGCCCTCGCGGGCCTTTGCTTTCAGCCAAATTCCTTTCGCCGGTGGGCTTCATCGCTCCCGCTCAGTCGGCCTCACGGCCTTTGCCGTTGGCAAATCCTTTTCGCCATTTCCCAATGGCTCAAATCCCAAGCGGCTCAAGTTTCTTTCACGTGGCGATTGTCGGGATGAAGCGCTTCCGGCTCGTTCGCGAATGCATAAACGTCCGAGGTCGTGAAGGCATTGGTAGGGACATCGCGCTGCGAAGTCCGGACGCCGCAGCGCGGCGTCCCTACCTCACAAAGCCGCCGCACCACATTCAACACATCCAGCGCCCAGCCGCGCTGATGGATGGGAATGTCCTTGAGCGGGTTTGATTCGCTTTAGGACCATGTATTCACGGATTGCGGAAACGATTTTCCATGAAATTTGTTGCACAATGGTTTATGTCAGTTTCAAATGATTGTGTGCAAAAGATTGCTTCCATCGCTTTGGCCATTGCCGGGCTCGCCGGTTTTCAGATAAACGCTTTCGCCTGGGGCAGCGGCGGGCATTTCCTCATCGCGGCGGAAGGTTATCGCCAGCTCTCGCCCGAGTTGAAGGCGCAGGTGTATGAGGTTTTGAAGGCGCATCCGGATTACGCGCGATGGACCAATGCGTATCATCCGAATCCGGTCCTTGATGTTGCCGCCTATTGCTTCATGCGCAGCAGCGCCTGGCCGGACGAAATCAGGCGTAGCGAAAGCCGGTATGACCACCCCGGCTGGCATTTCATTGATTATCCGCTGCGGCCGCCGTCCTTTCCGATGGAACCCGGCCCGGAGCCGACGAATGACATTTTATTCGGCATCAAACAATTTGAAACAAACTTGAGCGACACCAACGCCAATCCCGAATCAAGGGCGGCCAGTTTGTCCTGGCTCATTCATCTGGTCGGCGACATTCATCAACCGCTCCATTGCGCTTCGCTTTTTACCGACGCGTATCCGACCGGCGATCGCGGCGGCAATGAATTTTACGTCAAGCCGGCGGACCAGGCGGTCCGGCTGCACGGGATTTGGGATGGCTTGTTGGGGCCTTCGCCCAACACGCAAATGCAGTGGCGATATGCCATCGCGCTGGGCGTTAAATTTCCGAGAACGTCGCTGCCGGAATTGGCGACGCATCCGGCGCCAAAAGACTGGAGCCTGGAAAGCCGCGCGCTGGCCATTGAGAAAGGATATTTGCGCGGCGAATTAAAGGGCGGCACCAATGGGGATACGGCCGTGGCTCTGCCCCCTGGTTACACCCAGGCGGCGAAGGCGGTTGCGGAGCGGCAATGCGCGCTGGCCGGATATCGTCTGGCCGATGAAATTCAGAAATATTTGAATCTGGGGAGAATGGTTCCCTTGCTGCCGGAAAACACCAACGTCGTCACGCAAGCCGCCACCCACAAAATCGGGACCGCCGAAGCCAGCCAATATTACGACCAGACGATGATTGTCACGGGCAGGGTGGTTCAAGTTTCTGTCCGGCCGAACATCAAAATCCTGAGTCTGGACACCCCTTCCGTGGCGGCCCCGTTTACCGCCGTTGTCTTTGCGGAAAACGCGGGCGCGTTCAAGAACCTGGAAAACCTCACGAATCAGAATGTGGAGATCACCGGCGGCATCACGGAATATCGCAACCGGCCTGAAATCATCCTGGAATCGCCTGACCAGATTAAAGTCGTTGGCGGGAAATAAAGGCGGATCAGGGCCGCCGCCAGCGGCCGCAAAGCGGTTGCGGGTTGAAAGTCGAGCGTTGAGAGTTAAGGCCATTTCCATTCACCCCGACCAAGCTGAATCAGCAGACCGGCGTCGCGCAAACGCAGTGTCGGCGCTGTGCGCCGATTTCGAGCCGGAAGCGCGACGCTGCAACGCAGCCGACGGCGCCAGGAAGCAAGTTGCTTAGCCACAGAAACGCAGAGACGCAAATTTCACGAATTATCACGAATTCAATTGGCGTCAATTCGCGTAATTAGCGTCAACCTTTGGACGGCAGGCGCCACACGCCGCGCTCGACGTGGCGCAGCAATCCGGCGTCGCGCCTTGTCGCGCCGAAACAGCGTGAAGGCGGAAGGACTTGAAGCTGTTGCCGGATTTTATCCTTCACGTGCCGATTATCGGGATGAAGTGTTTCCAGATCTCGGGCGAAGGCATAAACATCCGATGTCGTGAAGGTATTGGTAGGGACATCGCGCTGCGGTGTCCGGACGCCGCAGCGCGGCGTCCCTACCTCGCGAAGCCGCCGCACCATATTCAAAACATCCAACGTCCAGCCGCGTTCTTTGATGCCGATATCTTTCAACGGCTTCACGCGCTTGTAGCGGGCGCGGACTTCGCTGGCGGGCAGGATGGCGCTTTCGGTTACCACCGGAATGCGCGCATCGGCCGGGAAGCGGGCCAGCGCGAAGTTGCACCCGGCTTCAGCCAGGTCAGTTCAAAAATTAAGGTTTCGAGCGGAAAACCTCAGATGCAAAGTGAGATTTGACCGAGATGCCCGTTGTATATCAGAGTGCAATGTTGCAACACGTCACGGCCGATTAATGCGATCAATCCTTGAACTGCCAACGGCGCCCCGATACACATGGGAGCGTTGAAGTTCATTGGCAAACCCGTAATTTGAAACTTGGCCGGATATACATTCGCTTTTGCCGAAGCATGAGAAGCCGAAGCCATATTCACCACGTTCACCACGGGCAACTGAAGTTTTTGGGCGGCCTCTTCATCAATACAAGTGGAACCCGCTCCGGTGTCGATCAAAGCCAAACCTTGAACCGGTGCCGGAATGGCTTTTCCCTGTTTCACCAATTCAGAGGCGATTTGATCGGCCAAAGAAACTGTGACCTGAACCACCGGGCCTCGTGTGGCCAGTCCGACTTGAGCGGGCAACTGGATGGTATTCCCGTCGGGCGTTTTGGCGGCGGCCGGATATTGGCTATGCAGGATGGGCATGGAGCAGTCCCAAAGCGAGAGCCGGGATGTAAATGTCCTTTTCCTCGGTCAACTGCCTGACCAAAAACGACTCGGTGCCAAACCTTTTTGCTCCTTCGGCGATGGCCGTTTCCGCATTGTCAAAAACGCCGATCAGTTCGCTGCCCTTGACCAGGACGAATTTGCCAAAATTAGCTTTGGTCCAGTCCGTCTTGTTTTCAGCGAAGAACTGCAATTCTTGTTCGAGTGCCATATCCACTCATATTTTACCCCCGGTCAAAACTCCGTCAACCACCATCATTTCATGCCGATGTCGGGCTGGAACGAAACCCTTGGGCAAAATCATTTTGCCCGACCAAAAACCAGCGGATTTGCTAGGAAAACCGGGGTTTTAGCCAAAAATGAGGGATTTTGACGCCGAACCACCGCAGCCGCCGACGGGAGGTGGCGGGTTTTAGCCACAGAGACGCAGAGGCACGGAGGCATTATGAGTATGGGCACGGTGATTGACGCGTGATCTGCCGTTTGATCTAATCGCCGGATCAATCTACACGCCTATGGCACGTATCAATCAGGAACTTTTGTTGGGCGAATTCCTCGACTTATTGCGCGAACGAGCAGAGACAAAATACAATGGACGCATTCATGAGGCTTTCGTGGACTGGTTTATCGACGCCGAGTTTGGTCGAGTTGCATGGAAATTCACGGACAATGTGAATGATGGCGGCATTGACGCCATTGTTTGGTTACCAGACGAAAATCCACCGGTTGCAATTATTCAGTCGAAATTTTCCGAGAATATCGGGCGCACGATGCTTGCCGCCAACGCTTACCGGGAATTTAATAGTGTTGTCGATGCTTTCTATTTCAAAGGTGAAACATTCGACAAGTTTTTGACCAATGTTCGTTCTGATGCCAAGCCCATTTATCGGAAAGCGCTTCGTCGACTTGAAGAAGTGGGCCATTGGAGTGTGGAAAAGAAGGCATTTCGGCTCATTACGACGTCTAGGCGCCGACCGGGAAAGCGGATAGAACGGATACCGCTCGAAAACTCAAACTACGCCGAGGATATTCTCCGACTCTACGCTCAATATAGGCGTGGAGGTACACCGAGAGCCCGTCCACTGGAGCTCAAGATCGAAGACAAACTACAATATAAAGATTCACGTCGCAGCGTAATTTCGTATTTGTTCAATGCCCAGCTTGGTGACTTCAGGCGATATCTTGAAACCAACGACGTTGCCCGGCTTGTTGCACGAAATATCAGGTATAATTTGGCAGGGAAGATTGGCCGGACGATTCGTAATACGTTTGAGAAATCACCTCTGGATTTTTGGTATTACCACAACGGGATAACGATTATTTGTGACCGGATGGATGAAACCAGTGGTGTAGTGACGCTGCAAAATCCAAGCGTGATTAATGGGGCACAAACGCTTTATGCTGTTTGCGAATCATCAAGGAAGACATCTCCAGCATTGGTTACAACACGTATAATTGTACGCGGGACTGATGGCGACGAAGCTCCCGAAGATGACGCGTGGCTACAGAATGTCATCCGTGGGGTAAACACGCAAAACCGAGTCAAGCCGGCAGACTTTTGGTCAAATGAACCTGAACAATTCGAACTTCAGCATCGCTTTCGCGAAATGAATGTTTTCTACGAAAGGAAGCGTGGTGAGTGGAAAGAGTTCCGAAACGAACCAAGATACCGAAATTTTTCGGCTATTTCACTGCCCGAGTTAGGTAAAATCCTGACCATCATTTCTGACAATACTGGCGAAGGAGTACTGACTGTGAAACTGGGCGAAGAAGATGTGTTTTCAGAAAAGAACTATCGGCGACTATTCCCATCCCGCGCAAAAGTGGCTCGCAAGTTTGAGAAGATCTATTTGGGCTACTGCATTTATGTGTTCCTATTCAAAAATGGCTATAAGACTGCCAAAATCGCCAACAAACAGGGCCATGCTTTCTGGAACTGCCTTTGGTTGCTCCACCGCGGCATCACATCCATCGAGCATTTCCATACGCGGGCTACCCTCCACTCACTCCGCGCTGCATTCGAAAGGTTCGATACTAACGGGCGCGACGCGCAACAGGCGAAGAGAGCTGTGCGCAACCTTACTCGGCACGTGTGGTCTGCCTGGCGTAGTGCACGGAAGATCGACCCTGAGAAATGGACGCCAAACAACTTTTTCAAATCACGGTTCGGTAACCAAACTATTCTTAAAAAAGCATTCCCAGCAGTTATGCCTGCACTTAAAGCCGTCGGGCACGAACTCATCGAAAGCCGGTAACCACCTCGCCTTATGAATTGGAAACAAGGCGTCATGGACGCGATAATCCGCCAGACTCGGCGAAATGGCAGCCGCATATTTAGCCGTCAACAAATTATCGAAGCAGAGCTCAGTCGCATCAAAAGGGAAGTTGGCTCGAAAGGAAAAACGCCCGTTCAAACCCTCAGCCGCGTATTGCAGGAATTGCGAAACGAAAAGAAGATTGTCTTTAAGTCGCAGGGGACTTACCGCCTATTACATTAACCTGAACTCTTAACCCTTAGGATTTCCGTCTCACACCGAACGATGTGGGTGGTTTCCCGTTTCTTGCCGGTCGGGGTTTTGGCCCAGGCTTCCTGCAAGCTCACGTCCACGGTCGTGTGCACCACCGCGCCGCGCTGCACCTGAGCAGCGGAAAGAAACACGAACTTGCATTCGTGAAAGATGCGTTCGGTCTGGATTTCGGGCACGTCGGCCATGGCGCGTGATCCATTGATCGAATCGGGAAAGATCGCAAGATCAATTTGTGTTTCGGTAGGGCCGCGCTGCTGCGCGGCCTGGCGGAGCGGCAGCTCCGCCCTACCAATAACAGAAACATCAATCCGGATGCGGAAGTGGCGGAGCCAGATTTCGATGATTTCACGGTCAACCCGCTTTGCCGCGAGTCGCAGATGCGCGATGTCCAATTCAATGCCGACGCACTGGCGGTTGAGTCTGAGGGCGGCGACGGCGGTGGTGCCGCCGCCCAGAAACGGGTCCAGCACGAGGTCGCCGGGATGGGTCGAGGCCAACAGGCAGCGTTCGACCAGCGCCACGGGCTTTTGCGTGGGATGTTTCCCGTGTTCCTTTTCATCCGCCCCGGGCGCGCTCATCGTCCAAATGGGATTTAACCGCCAAGACGCAGAGGACGCCAAGGTTTCGGATTCATTTTTATCTTCTGGTTCAGAACTTGGCGCGCTTGGCGCCTTGGCGGTGAATTCTTCTTTTCTCCAAACCGTCTTCATCTGCTTCCCCGTCACCTTGCGCATTTCCTGGTAGTTGAAGAGGTGCTTGCTGCGGTCGTTTTTGGCGGCCCAGAGAATGGTCTCGGTGGAGTGGGTGAAGTAACGGCAACTGAGATTGGGCGGCGGATTGGGCTTTTCCCACGCGATGTCGTTCAAAATCTTGTACCCGAGCTGTTGCAGGGCGTACCCGATGGAGAAGATGACGTGGTGCGTGCCGCTCACCCAGAGGGTGCCGTTGGGCTTGAGCACGCGCTGACAGCGCCGCAGCCATTCCACGTTGAATTCGTGCATTAATTCATAGGCCGCGGAGCTGACTCGCTCGCGCCCGCTCGCTCGGCCCTCTCGGGCCTCAGCCTTCGGCTGATTCCTCTCGCCGCTTCCCAAGCTGGCGAGAGTGTCCCAATCGCCCTTGTCCACGCGGACCATGCGGCCGGCGTGACAGGTGATGCCGCCGTTGGAGAGGAAATAGGGCGGGTCGGCAAAGATGGCGTCGAAGCGGCCGGCGTCGCCGTATTTCGCATAAATGGCGTCCAGCAGCTCAAAGCAATTGCCGTGGTAAAGGCGGATGAAGGGGGAATCAGATTGATAAACCAGTTTTGGCAGGCTTGAGGGTTGACCCGGCAGGGTGGAAGTTTCATCCCGACTGGCGATGGCTGCCTGCGGTTCAATCGCGCCATCCTCACGGAGCGTGAAATGGGCCGGCGCCAGCAAGTGCGCGTGGGGAATGTCGGTGGTAGGGCCGAGCTGCCGCTCGGCCTGGCGGCGCAGCAGCGCCGCCCTACCTTTTGGCTCTCGACTCTCGTCCCGCGTCTCTCGGCCGGGTTTCGGCGGTTTCCGACGATACAGCGGCTTTGCCTTCCCCCTTCTGGCTTCTGGCTCCTGACTTCTGAATTCTGCTTTTGGCGCTTTTTTCGGCACGCCCAGATCAATTGATCAGATCGGCGGACCGGATCAAGCGAAATTGAACCACGAAGGCGCCAAGGAATGCCGGGAACCTCAGCCGCAAATGAACACGGATTCTTCCCTCAACCCGCAACCATTAATTAACCACGGATGCGCACGGATGTTTAGACACGAATTTGCACGAAGGAAGGGGTTGAAACGCGGTCCGCGCTCATCGGCGCTGGTTAGCGAAGATCAGCGGTTTGATTTGGCCTCGGAGCAGAGGACCCGGTCAGGTCGTTCTTCGCGATGACCTCCGCTGCCGCCTGGGCCGGATCCAGGTTGTTGCGGCCATGATCGGTCAACTCGTCAAAACGCCGGTTGGCCGCCCGGGCCGGAGTGTCGATCTGCGCCAGATAATCCTGTTCCACCGTGTTTTGCACCACCAACCGGGTTTCCGCTTCGGCGGATTCAAGATTCGTTGAAGCGGGAGAATATTTCCAGCCGATCAGGTTCTCACCAAGGTGTTGCGCCACCTTCGGCGCGAGGTCATAAAAATGCTCGTAGATTTTCCGATGCGCGTCCTCATGCGCTTTGACTCCAATCCGGTCCCGTTCCGGTGCGGTAATGCGGAAGGATAATTCCAGCGAAATGGTTATCGCTTTGATTTCGAGCTGAATCGGCCGGCCCCGCCCGTTCGTCGATTCGTCAAGGTCAAGTTCGGTCTGGCACTTGAATTGGTGTTCGGTGGTTCCGGTGTGGTCTCCCACCTGCGGCGGTTTGGGGCCGGGTCCATAATACGCATAAGTCACGGTCGGCTCGGAACGTTTCACGGAGACAAATCGCGCCAGATTGGGCCGAGCCAAGGCCGCCGATATCCGGGTCCTGGTCGCATCCTCCTCCTGCCACTTCCGGGACAACGCCTGCATCATACGTCCCCGCTCGTTTTCGTAGTCGGCGGCCTTTTGCGGGTCGTAGCCGAATTGTTTCTGGAGCGTTACCGGCAGCTTCGCAAATTTGAGCCGGGCCAGTCCCGCGCCGCCGGCCCCCGACCGAAATTCGATGACCAGTCCGTCCGGTTCAACCCGGACGAGATTGATGAGCTGATACGTCACCCCATCGGTCGTCGTAATCCGGGCGGGCAATGAATTGGTGAGCAGCCCGGCCTTGGGGCCGGGATTGAGGATGGAAATATTCGCCAGCCCGCTGAAAGCGAACCGGGCGACCAGGGGAATCACCGTCAGGGCGAGCACGCCGACGCGGCTGATAGCGAATCTTCTGAATCGATTGGTGCCCATGTAGCCTTGCTTACAGCAAGCCGGGTGCCGCCAAGGGGGCAAAAGCGGGCTCTGATAATTCGCAGCGGGTTGGTCAGAGCAGCGGATCGGATCAAGCGAATTTGAACTGCGAAACACACGAAACCCGCGAAAGGCGAAAACATCGAACATCGAATGTTAAACTCTCAACCTCCGCTTCGACCAGTCAACAAACCGCCTTGCCGAGCCGTAGCTCGGGGCGAAGCGGATGTGCCTCTGCAGATAATTGGTTTTATTTGACGTCTCCCAACTTCCAATTTTCAGGGGAAGGCCATTCCTGTCTTGATCCTGAGACAATTTGCACCGGCTTAACTTGGTGTTGTGGTGTGGGTGCGCTGCATCAGTTTCGAGCCCGCGGGACAAATTATGCGCGAAGGCACACAGAGAGCGAAGGCTGGTACGCGAGGCGGGGGTCGAACCCACAACCTTCGGCTCCGGAGGCCGACGCTCTATCCAATTGAGCTACTCGCGCAACCTGTCTCCAACGTGAACGTGGAAAGAAGGCGAGCCGGACGCAATCTCATTCAACCCGCGAACCGACTCAACTCATCCGTGCCATACTACGCCCGGTTCCAGCAGCCCGGCAAGCAAATCCGGTATCCGTTCGAAACGACGACCATTCTGTCTCAATGTTTTTGAATCCACTGCATCGCCTTCTCCGCCAGCCTGTCAAACGCGGTCACGCAGGCTTCGAGGTGCTCTTCTTTGGTGTCCTCGATTTTGTTGTGGCTGATGCCGTGCAGGCTTTGCACGAACATCATCACGGTCGGCACACCGGCGGCCGCGACCTCGGCGGCATCGTGCAGCGGGCCGCTCGGCAGGCGATGCGATTTGCCGCAGGTTTCGCGGATGGCTTCGTCGCACAGATTGATGAGGTCGTTGTTGAACGGGCGCGGGGCAATCTGCCAGAGACGTTCCCAGGAAACGGTCACGTTGCCTTCCTTCGCAAATTTCTCGCTGGCGGCCCTGGCTTCCGAAAACATTTTGGCCAGCGCCGGAGCGTCGAGATGGCGCTGGTCGAGGGTGATGCGGCAGTCCTCGACGACGCTGGTGACGATGCCGGGCCGGGTGGTGCAGGAGCCAATGGTGCAAACGCCGCCCCCGCTGCCCCCGGCGATGCGGTAAATCTCCGGGCTCATTTTCGCGGCGGCCAGGAAGGCGTCCTTGCGGCGGTTCATCGGCGTGCTGCCGGAATGCGCCGCCTGGCCGTGAAACGTGATGGCGTGACGTTCGACGCCAAACGTGCCCAGCACCGCGCCGAGCGGCAGATCGAGGTCGAGCAGCACCGGACCCTGTTCGATGTGCAACTCCAGGTAGGCCGCGGCATTTTTCAGTTCTTTGCCGCTGTCCTTGACGCGCTCGAAATCAATGCCCACGGTCTTGAGCGCGTCGGGCAGGCGGATGCCGTCCTTGTCCTTGAGGCCGCGCGCCTCGTTCATGTCGAGGTTGCCGGAACAGGCGGATGAGCCGAACAGGCTTTTGCCGAACCGCGCGCCCTCTTCGTCGGCCCAATCCACGAGACGCACCGTGACCGGCGGGCCACTAGCGTGGCGGCCACCATATTGCGCGTGAATGCGCCGCAAAATTTCCACGCCGGCCAGCACGTTCAGGCAGCCGTCCAGCCAGCCGCCGTTCGGCACGGAATCAATGTGCCCGCCGATGAGCAGGCACTTTTCCGAAGCCCCGCGCAGGGTGAACCAGGTGTTGCCGGCGGCGTCATTGTGAATTTCGAGCGGCAGGCCTTTGACTTTTTCGCGCAGGAATTCCCGCGCCTTGAGCCACGTGGGGGTGAAGGCCACGCGTTGCGCGCCGTTTTCGTCACCGGTGAGCGCGCGAAGTTCCTTCAGTTCTGCCACGGTGCGTTTGGGGTTCAGCAAAGTGCTCATATCGCCCTCGCGGTTGGGTTGTTTTACTGCTTCCATTTTATGGGGAGCCAGCTAGACTACAACCACGAATTAGACGAATTGTTTGCGCACAGGGCGCAAGATTTTATATGCCTATCAGTCCACGACTCGGACCGGAAGCGGCGGCCGCCAACATGGCCGATTACAAACCGCGCTACCAACCCCAGGAAGCCCTGCTCGAAGCCAGCCGCTGCCTCTTCTGCTTCGACGCGCCGTGCATCCAGGCGTGCCCGACCGGAATCGACATCCCGTCTTTCATCAAAAAAATCGCCAACGGCAATCTCACCGGCGCGGCGCGGACCATTCTCAACGCGAACGTTCTCGGCGCGAGCTGCGCGCGCGTCTGCCCGACGCAGGTGCTCTGCGAAGGCGCGTGCGTGATGCTCGACCGCGAGGGCGACCCGGTGAAAATCGGCCGGCTGCAGCGCTACGCGACCGATCACGTCTTCGAGAAAAAAATTTCGGTGCTTCAGCCGGCGGCGAAGAAGACCGGCAAGCGCGTGGCCATCATCGGCAGCGGCCCGGCCGGATTGGGCTGCGCGGCGGAACTGGCCCGGCTGGGTCATGCGGCGGTGGTATTCGAGAAAACGGCCAAGGCCGGCGGGCTCAACACCTACGGCATCGCCTATTACAAAATGCCGCCCAAGGTCAGCCTGGAGGAGGTCGAGCTGATTCGCGGCCTGGGCGTGGAATTTCGCTGCGGCGTCGAGGTCGGCAAGGACATCACGACCGCGCAACTGGAGAAGGAGTTTGACGCCATCTTCGTCGGCATCGGCCTGAGCGGCAGCCCGAAATTAAATGTCCCCGGCGAAGGCCTGCCCGAGGTGGTGGACGCGCTGCACTTCATCGCGCAAATCCGGATGCAGCCGCTGCACCAGGTGCCGGTCGGCGAGCGCGTGGCGGTCATCGGCGGCGGGAACACGGCCATTGACGCCGTCACCCAGGCCCGGCGGCTCGGCGCCCGGGACGCGGCTATCGTTTATCGCCGGACGCAGCCGGACATGTCCGCCTATGAATTCGAGCAGGAGCTGGCCAAGATTGATGGCGCGCGGTTCTTGTTCAACGTGGTGCCGGTGGAAATCATGTCCCAGGGCGGTCACGTGAGCGGCCTCAAGCTGGCCCGCACCAAAACTGAAAACGGCAAGGTCCAGGTTTTGCCCGGTACGGAATTTGTCGAGCCGTTCGACATGGTTATCAAGGCGATCGGCGAGGAGAAGCAGGTGTCGCTGCTCAAGGCGCTGTTCCCGCAGCTGGAGCTCGACCCGCGCGGCGCGGTGGTGCACGACGCCGGCACCGGGCGGACGAATCTCCCCAAGGTTTTTGCCGGCGGCGATTGCGCCAACGGCGGCCGCGAAGTCGTCAATGCCGTGGCCGAGGGCAAGAAGGCGGCCCGGGCCATGCACGCCCTGTTCGCCGGCGAAAAGGTGACCGGGCCGGTGCAGGCCTCGCGCCTGGGAGTCAAAGACGGCGCGCCGGTGGGCTCGGGTTTTGACCGGCCGATTCGCGTGCCGGAGCTGGAAGAAGAATATTTCAAAGGCGGCAAGTGAAACCACAAACACCAAACACCAAGCTCCAGAGAAATTCCAAACTCCCAATATCAAACGGGGTACGGCGTGAAAGGAGCACGTGTGTTTATCCTAAAGCTGTCGGTGGCAGCATAAAGTTAAACGACGGACCTGTGGGCAACAGCACAGCAAGACATGCTTTTGACTTGGAAGAGCGAACGGCCCGGTTTGGCGAAGCCATCGTTCGCTTCTCGAAGAAGATTCCCCGGAGCCCGACAAATGATCGCCTGATAAACCAACTCGTCGGATGCGGCACGAGTGTCGGAGCCAACTATTGCGAGGCCAATGAAGGCGTGTCAAAGAAAGATTTCAAGCACACCATTGGACGCTGTGTCAAAGAAGCCAAGGAGACGAAATTCTTCCTTCGCATGATTGCCGCTTCCGAACCAACGCTGGCGGAAAATGCGCGCATGCTTTATCGCGAGGCGAAGGAACTTCATTTGATTTTCGCGAGCATCTATCGAAAATGAAATGTTCAAGATGAAATCTCCAAATTCCAAGCTCCAAGCTCCAGAGAAGCTCCAAGTGCCAAGCTCCAAACCCAACCTCACCTCGGTCTCTGTTTGGTGCTTGAAGTCTGATGTTTCTCTGGAGCTTGGTGCTTGGTGCTTGGTGCTTTTTCTCCAAAGGTAACAATATGGCTGACTTGTCCATCAATCTCGCCGGCATCAAATCACCGAATCCCTTTTGGGTCGCCAGCGGCCCGCCCTCCAACACGGCTTACCAGGCGCACCGCGCGTTCGACGCCGGCTGGGGCGGCGTGGTCTGGAAAACCATCGGCGAACCCATCGTGAACGTCTCCTCGCGCTATTCGTCGCTCAACCTGGGCCAGAACCGCATGGTCGGCTTCAACAACATCGAGCTCATCAGCGACCGTTCGCCGGAGACGAATTTCCGGGAGCTCGCCGAGGTCAAGAAACGCTGGCCGCATCACGCGGTCATCGCCTCGCTCATGGTGGACACCCGCGAACACTGGCACGAGTTTGTGAAACGCTCCGAGGACGCCGGCGCCGACGGCGTCGAGCTGAACTTCGGCTGCCCGCACGGCATGTGCGAGCGCGGCATGGGCTCCGCGGTCGGCCAGAATCCGAAGGTGACGGAAACCATCGTCGGGTGGGTCAAGGAGGTCGCGAAGATCCCGGTCATCACCAAGCTCACGCCCAACATCACGGACGTCACGTTTGCGGCGCGCGCGGCCAACCGGGCGAAGAGCGACGCGATTTCGCTCATCAACACCATCAACAGCATCACGCAGGTCAACCTCGACAACCTGTGCCCCGAGCCGTTCGTCGGCGGGCGGAGCACGCACGGCGGATACTGCGGCCCGGCGGTGAAGCCGATTGCGTTGAACATGGTGCAAAGCTGTGCGGCGGACCCGGAGGTCGGCATTCCCATTTCCGGCATTGGCGGCATCGCCAGCTGGCGGGATGCGGCGGAGTTCATCGCGCTCGGATCGACCAGCGTGCAGGTTTGCACGGCGATCATGCACCACGGCTTTCGCATCGTCGAAGATATGATCGAGGGCTTGAACGATTACCTCGACGGCAAAGGCATGAAGAGCGTGACCGAGCTTATTGGGAAGGCCGTGCCCACGCTGCAAAAGTGGGAGACGCTCGACCTGCATTACAAGCGCATCGCCAGCATAAACTACGACAAGTGCATCGGCTGCAACCTCTGCTACATCGCGTGCGAGGACGGCGCTCACCAGGCCATCGCGCTCATCAGTCCCGATGGTCACGGCCTGGGCCCGGGCCGCGTGCCCGGCAAGCCGATCCCGCAAATCAAGGAAAAGGAATGCGTCGGCTGCAACCTCTGCTCCATCGTCTGCCCGGTGGACGAATGCATCACCATGGTGAGCGTGGACACCGGCGAACCGCACCTGTCGTGGAACGAATACCAGGCCCGGCTGGCCCGCGGCGAAGTGAAACCGATTCCGGCGCATCCGTAATGAAACATCCAAGCACCAACATTCAACATCCAGAGAAGCACCAACATCCAAGCTCCATAGCGGACAACGCGATGCTTGATTTGGATGTTGAAGTTTGGAGCTTCTCTGGATGTTGGCGCTTGGCGCTTGGCGCTTTTTAATATGCCTACCACACTTGAACCCTGTCCCGTCTGGTTCGGCGGCGAATGGCGCCACGTCAACAGCGTGCCCACGACACCCGTGCACAACCCCTCCACCGGCGAGGTCATCGCCGAGGCGCCGTTGTGTACCGCGGCGCATGTCAACGAGGCCGTCGAGGCCGCCGCCGCCGCGTTTCCAGTCTGGATGGAGACGCCGGCCGTCGAGCGGGCGCGAATCCTCTTTAAGTTCCGGTCTTTGCTGGAGCAAAACTTTGAAGACCTCGTGCGCAGCAACACGCGCGAGCACGGCAAGACGCTGGTGGAATCGCGCGGCGACGTGAAACGGGGCATCGAGATGGTGGAGTTTGCCTGCGGCGTGCCGTCGCTGCTCATGGGCGAAGTGCTGGAGAACATAGCGCGGGGCATCGATTGCGAGGCTATCCGCCAGCCGCTCGGGGTCTGCGCCGGCATCACGCCGTTCAATTTCCCATGCATGGTCCCGCTGTGGATGTACCCGGTGGCCATCGCCTGCGGCAACACGTTCGTGCTCAAACCCAGCGAAAAAGTCCCCTTGACCAGCATCAAAGTCGGCCGGTTGTTCGAGCAGGCCGGCCTGCCCAAGGGCGTCCTGAACATCGTCCACGGCGGGCGCGAGGTGGTCGATGCGCTGCTGACGCATCCGAAGGTGAAGGCCATTTCCTTCGTGGGCTCGACTCCAGTCGCAAAGCACATTTACGAGACGGGCACAAAGCACGGCAAACGCGTCCAGTCCAACGGCGGCGCCAAGAACTTCACGCTGGTCATGCCCGATGCGGACGTGGACAACTCCGTGCGCGGCGTCATCGAGGCCGCGTTCGGCTGCGCCGGTGAACGGTGCATGGCCGGCTCGACGGCCGTCGTCGTGGGTGGCGCGGAGAGGACGGTTCTGCCGACGCTGGTAGACGCCACCCGGCGCATCAAGGTGGGTCCGACCGATCGCGAGCCGCAGCCGGACATGGGCGCGGTCATCACGCGGCAGCACCGCGACCGCGTGCTCCAGCTCATCGAAGCGGGCGTGAAGGAGGGCTGCCAGATTCCCGCCGACGGGCGCGGCGTGAAAGTCAACGAGGCGCCGAACGGCTTCTTTCTGGGCGCGACGATTCTGGATCAGGTCCGACCCGGGATGACCGTCGCGAAGGAGGAGATTTTCGGGCCGGTCTTGAACGTAATGCACATGGAAGACCTGGATGCGGCCATCGACCTGGCCAACCGGTCGCCCTACGGCAACGGCGCGTCCATTTTCACCCGTTCCGGCAAGGCGGCGCGCGAATTCAAGCACCGCATCCGGTGCGGCATGGTGGGCATCAACATCGGCGTGCCGGCTTCGATGGCGTGGTTCCCGTTCAACGGCTGGAACGAATCCTTTTTCGGCGACCTGCACATGCAGGGCAAGGAAGGCGTGCAGTTCTTCACGCAACACAAAGTCGCCATGAGCCGCTGGTTCAGTTTCGGGGAAGGCGACGTGTGGCATCGCGAAGCAAAGTGAAAACCTAAATGAAACACCAAATTCCAGGCACCAAGCTCCAGAGAAATCTCAAGCATCCAAGCTTCAAGGCCGAAGAACGGCAATTCGGTCTGGATGTTAGAATTTGGAGCTTCTCTGGTGTTTGAATGTTGGTGCTTGGAGCTTAATAAAACTATGAGTCTGCTGATTAAAAATGGCGAAATTGTGACCGCGAGCGAACGTTACGCGGCTGACATCCTGTGCGAAAACGAAACCATCACACGCATTGACCGCAACCTCGCGCCGCCCAAAGGCGCGGAAGTCATCGACGCGAAAGGGAAATATGTCTTCCCCGGGTTCATTGACCCGCACGTCCATATTTACCTGCCGTTCATGGGCACGTTTGCCAAGGACACTTATGTCACCGCCAGCCAGGCGGCGCTCGTCGGCGGCACAACGACCCTCATCGAGATGTGCTGCCCGTCGCGCCAGGACGACACGATGAAGAGCTTCGAGCTGTGGATGAAGCAGGCTGTCGGCAAGTCCGCGTGCGATTTCACGTTCCACCTCGGCGTGGCCAAGTTCGATGACAAGACCGAAAAACAGCTCCGCGAAATCGTGAAACGCGGCATCAGCTCGTTCAAGATTTTCCTGGCTTACAAGGGCGCGTTCGGCGTGGACGACACGGACCTCTACCGCACGCTTAAGCTGGCGAAGGAACTCGGCGTCATCGTTACCGCGCATTGCGAGAACGAGACGCTCATCGCCGAGTTGCAAAAGGAACTGCTCGCCGCCGACAAGACCGATCCCGGCCAGCATTACGAAAGCCGGCCGCCGCGGGTGGAAGCCGAAGGCGTTCATCATCTGATGACCTTCGCCGAACTCACCGGCGCGGCGACGTACATCGTCCACTTGAGCTGCCAGGAGGCGCTTAACGAGGCCATTGCTGCGCGCCAGCGCGGCGTGCGCGTAAACGTCGAGACGCTCATTCAGTATCTCACGCTCGACAAGTCGTACGCCGAATTGCCCAAGTTCGAAGGGGCGAAATACGTTATGTCGCCGCCGCTGCGCGACAAGCGCAACCAGCAGGTGTTGTGGAACGGCCTGCGCGACGGGCTCGTCCAGACGGTTGCGACCGACCATTGCCCGTTTGATTTCAAGACGCAAAAGGTCATGGGCAAAAACGATTTTACAAAAATCCCCAATGGCATTCCATCGCTCGAAGACCGCATCAACCTGCTCTACACCTACGGCGTGAAGGCGGGCAAAATTGATTTGCACACGTTGGTGAATGTGGCCAGCACGCAGGTCGCGAAGACCTTCGACCTGTTCCCGCGCAAAGGAACGATCCAGCCCGGGGCGGATGCCGACCTGGTGGTGTACGATCCGAATTATCGCGGCAAAATTTCCGCCAAGACGCAGCACGTGAACGTGGATTACAGTGTATTCGAAGGCTGGAAAATCGAAGGCCGGCCGAGTCTTGTCACCGTGCGGGGACAGGTCGCCGTGCGCGAAGGAAAATTCGTCGGCAAGATCGGCCGCGGAAAATTTTTGCAGCGCAAGCCGAGCCATTTCTGATCCGCTGAAACGTGCCGGTATGATCACCCACCGGGTCAAAGTATATCCGTCGAAAAGTTTATTGCCGAAGACGGAGCAATTGGCCTGGAAGCTGGCCGCGATCGCCACCGACAAAGTCCCGATTCTCCCGGAAGCGGGCGAAATGGTCATCAACCGCATCATTGACAACGCCGCCGTCGCCATCGCCGCCATCAATCGCGAACCGGTTGCCAACGCGCGCACGCAGGCGCTCGCCCACCCACGCACGAACGGCGCAACAATTTTCGGACTGCCTTCGGCCCAGCGTTTCGACTGCGAATGGGCCGCGTGGGCCAATGGTGTGGCTGTGCGCGAACTCGACATGCACGACACGTTCCTGGCGGCGGATTATTCGCATCCGGGCGACAACATCCCGCCGCTGCTCGCCGTGGCGCAGCAATGCGGTTGCACCGGCGCGGCACTGCAGCGCGGCATCCTCGTCGCGTACGAAATTCAGATCGACCTCGTGCGCGCGATCTGCCTGCACGAGCACAAGAAAGATCACATCGCGCATCTTTGTCCGTCCGCCGCCGCCGGCATCGGCGCCATGCTCGGCTTGGACACCGACACGATTTACCAGGCCATTCAACAGGCGGTGCATGTGGGCTTTTCCACGCGCCAATCGCGCAAGGGCGAGATTTCAAGCTGGAAAGCCTACGCGCCCGCGCACGTCGGCAAGCTGGCTGTCGAGGCGGTGGACCGCGCGATGCGCGGCGAGAAAAGCCCGTCGCCCATTTACGAGGGCGAGGACAGCGTCATCGCTTGGATGCTCGGCGGCAAAGACGCAGGCTACGACGTGCCGCTGCCCGCGCCCGGCGAACCGTGCCGCGCGATCCTTGATTCCTACACCAAGGAGCACTCCGCCGAGTATCAGGCGCAGGCTTGGATTGACCTTGCGTTCCGGTTGCGCGGAAAGATTCCCGATCTCAAGTCCATTCGCGAGGTGCTAATTCACACCAGCCATCACACGCACGCGGTCATCGGCAGCGGCGCGAACGATCCGCAGAAATACGATCCGCAGGCCAGCCGCGAAACGCTCGACCACAGCCTGATGTTCATTTTCGCCGCCGCGCTGCACACCGGCAGCTGGCATCACGTCAAAAGCTACGCGCCCGAAGTTGTGCAACACCCCGACGTCGTCGCGCTCTGGAAAAAAATCACGACGCGCGAGGACGCCGAATGGACGCGCCGCTATCATTCCGCCGACCCGAAGGGAAAGGCCTTTGGCGGCCGCGTGGAAATCATCTTCAATGACGGCAAGGAACTCGTGGATGAAATCGCGGTGGCGGATGCGCATCCGCTGGGAGCGCGACCGTTTGGCCGGGCTGATTACCTCGGCAAATTTGAGAGGCTCACAGAAGGCGTGGTTTCCGCCGAGGAATCAAAGCGCTTTTTGCAATTTGTCCAACGCCTGGCGCAACTGACGGCGGCCGAAATAGGCGAACTGAACATCGCACTGCCGCCGGGAAAACTGACATGCGCCGAGCGCGACGCGCGGGGAATTTTCTGAAATGAAAGCTCCAAGCACCAACATCCAAATTCCAGAGAAACTTCAATCACCAAATTCCAGAGCGAGCAGCATGTGCCTTGATTTGGAGTTTGAGATTTGGAACTTCTCTGGATGTTGGAGCTTGGAATTTGGAGCTTATTGAGATGTTGTCACCCACCCAATCCGCCGCCGCCAGGCCCAAGGAATTCCGCGCGGCGCTCAAGTCCGGCAAGCTGCGGCGCTTGCGCGGCGCGTTCTCGCCGACATCGATCACGCCTGATACTGTTCGTCGCTGACCTTTTCCAGCCAATCAACGGCCTTGGCGTCGAGCTGCTCCTGAATCGCGATGTGAGTCATGGCCGTGGCGGGCGCGGCGCCGTGCCAGTGTTTCTCTCCTGGCGGGAACCAAATCACGTCACCGGGCCGGATTTCCTCAATCGGGCCGCCCCAGCGTTGCGCCCGACCGCAGCCAGCCGTCACAATCAGGGTCTGACCCAGCGGATGCGTGTGCCAGGCGGTCCGCGCGCCCGGTTCGAAGGTGACACTGGCTCCGGTCACGCGCGCGGGATCGCTTCCCTTGAACGGTGAGTCGATGCGCACCGTGCCGGTGAACCAATCAGCCGGTCCTTTGCTGGCCGGCTGGGAACCGTTTCTCTTGATTTCCATAATTTCAATTTCCTCTCCTCGAGAATTTTTCTGGAAGGGCGGCGCCGCCAGGTTGAGCGGCAGCTCAACCCTACCATCGATTTGTTCAACGATTGATCAGTTTTTGATGCTGTTCCGAATAACGCGCCCCCTGAACCGGGATTTTGGAAGCTGCGCTTTCGAGTTCGCGCAGGTCTGCCGCTGAAAGCTGGACGGACACGGCGCCGATATTTTCCTTCAGGCGATGCGGCTTCGTCGTGCCGGGGATGGGAACGATCCACGGCTTTTGCGCCAGCAGCCACGCGAGCGCAACCTGCGCCGGGGTCACCTTTTTCGTCTTTGCAAATTTTCCGATGACATCAACCAAAGCCTGATTCGCTTTTCGATTTTCCTCGTTGAAGCGGGGAACACTATTGCGGAAATCGGTGCGGTCGAATTTTGTGTCCGCGCTGATTGCGCCCGTGAGAAATCCTTTGCCCAACGGACTGAACGGAACGAAGCCGATGCCGAGTTCTTCCAGGGTCGGCAAAATTTCCACTTCCGGCTCTTGCCACCACAGCGAGTATTCGCTCTGCAGCGCCGTAACCGGCTGGACTTTGTGGGCGCGGCTGATGATTTTCACCCCAGCTTCAGACAGCCCGAAGTGTTTCACCTTGCCAGCCTGAATCAGTTCTTGCACCGTTCCCGCGACGTCTTCAATCGGCACGTTCGGATCAACCCGATGCTGGTAAAGTAAATCAATCCGGTCGGTCTTGAGCCGCTTGAGCGAGGCCTCGACAACGCGTTTGATGTGCGCAGGCTGGCTGTTCAAGCCACTTGCCTTGCCGCTGTCGCAATCAAATCCGAACTTCGTCGCGATAACCGCTCGGTTGCGCACCGGAGCCAGGGCTTCCCCGAGGAGTTCCTCGTTGGTGAACGGCCCATAAACTTCAGCGGTGTCGAAGAACGTGACGCCTTGTTCGACCGCCGACCGAATCAGCGAGATCATCTCCTGCTTGTCGGCCGCCGGGCCGTAGCCAAAGCTCATGCTCATACAGCCGAGTCCGAGAGCCGAGACTTCCAGATTACTTTTTCCCAATTTGCGCCTTTGCATATTCAACTCCCCTCTTTAATTCAAAGTTCGGGCAGGATGTTATTGGATTAGCTGATGCGTGTCACGCCTTGGCGCCTTTTGCATCCAGGCCTTGAAAAGAATTCCCGTTGAACAATTCCCGCGGAACGGCCAGAATCTTTCGCATGCTTCAAGCCACCCAATCGGCTGCCGAGAAGCGCAAGGAGTTCCGAGCCGCGCTCAAATCGGGCAAACTGCTGCGCTTTCCAGGCGCATTCTCCCCGCTGGTGGCCCTGCTCATCGAGCGGCAGGGATTCGAGGGAGTCTATGTTTCCGGCGCGGCACTGGCGGCGGACCTGGGCCTGCCGGACATCGGGTTGACAACGTTGCCGGAGGTGGCGGCGCGCGGCGGCGCGATCGCCCGGGCGACGAATCTGCCCGCGCTGATTGATGCGGACACGGGCTTCGGCGAGGCGCTCAATGCGGCGCGGACCGTTCAAATGTTGGAGGATGCGGGCCTGTGCGGCTGCCACCTGGAAGATCAGCTGAATCCCAAGAGGTGCGGCCATCTGGACGGCAAATCGCTCGTGACCGCGCAGGCGATGGTGGAAAAAATTCGCGCCGCCGTCGCGGCTCGCCGGGACAAGAATTTTCTCGTCACGGCGCGCACGGACGCGCGGGCGGCGGAAGGTCTGAACGGCGCCATCAACCGCGCCCAAGCCTACGTTGACGCCGGCGCCGATGCGATTTTCCCCGAGGCGCTGGCGAACGAGACCGAATTTGAAAAATTTCGCAAAGCGATCAAGGTTCCGCTGCTCGCGAACATGACGGAATTCGGCAAGAGCGAACTGCTGACGACCCGGCAACTGGCGGACATCGGCGTCAACGTGGTGATTTACCCGGTCACCACTCTCCGACTGGCGATGAAGGCGGTGGAGAACGGACTGGCGGCGCTAAAGAAGCAAGGCTCGCAGGCGGCGCTGCTCGAGCGGATGCAGTCGCGCGCGGAGCTTTACGAATTATTGCGTTACGAGGATTACGCGAAGTTCGACAACGACGTGTCGAATTTTAAGTTGTGATATTGGGCAAAAAATGAAAACTCCAAATTCCAAACGCCAACATCCAGAGAAACTTCAAGCACCAAACATCAAGCGGTCGCGCGCACTGTTTTGGAGCTTGGAGGTTGGCGCTTGGAGCTCTTATCTGGAGGTAAAGCATGAGCAATGAATCTGCCGTCATCCATCGTGGCCTGGACGGCGTGGTGGTGGACTCCACCGCCATCTCCAAGGTCATGCCGGAAATCAATTCGCTGGTGTATCGCGGCTACCCGGTGCAGGAACTGGCGGAGCAGTGCTGCTTCGAGGAGGTCGCGTGGCTGATCTGGCACGGCGAACTGCCGACGGCCGCCCGGTTGTCCGCGTTTCAAACCCACGGGCGCAGCCGCCGGACGCTCAGCCCGGAACTCGTCGAGGTGATCCGCAAGTCACCCCGCACGGCGCACCCCATGGACGTGTTGCGGACCGCGGTCAGCTTTCTCGGCTCGCAAGACCCCGATTTGGACAAGAGCGACGCGGCAATCAATCTGGAGCGGTCCATCGGCCTGATGGCGAAGATTCCCACCATCATCGCGGCGTTTTACCGGCTGCGCAAAGGCCAGGATATTCTCCCGCCACGCGGCGACCTGGGCTTCGCGGAGAATTTTTTCCACATGATCTTCGGCCAGGTGCCCGCCCCGGAGGTGGTGCGCGCTTTCGAGGTGTCGCTGATCCTGTACGCCGAGCACGGGTTCAATGCGTCCACCTTTTCGGCGCGCGTGGTGGCGTCAAGCCTGACGGACCTGTACGGCGCGGTCAGCGCCGGCATCGCCTCGCTCAAAGGCCAGTTGCACGGCGGCGCCAACGAGGCGGTGATGCGCATGTTGCTGGAAATCGGCGAACCCGCCCGGGCCCGCGATTGGCTGCTGGCCGCGCTGCGTGAGAAGCGGGTGGTCATGGGCTTCGGCCACCGGGTTTACAAGCGGGGCGACTCGCGCGTGCCGACCATGAAAAAATACGCTCGCCGGATGGCCGCCTTCACCGGGCACGAGAAGTGGCTGGAGATTTCCGACATCCTCGAAGCCACGATGGTCGAGCAGAAGAACATTCATCCCAACCTCGATTTTCCGTCCGGCCCGACCTATTACATGATGGGCATTGACATCGACATGTTCACGCCGATTTTCGTGATGGCGCGCATCACCGGCCTGACGGCGCATGTGATGGAGCAACTGGCGGACAATCGCCTCATCCGGCCGCTGTCGGCCTACACCGGTCCGGGCGAGCGGCGGGTGATGCCGTTGGCTCAACGCGCATGAAAAAACACCCAATTCCAAGCTCCAATAACCAGAGAAATTCTAAGCATCAAGCTCCCCACCTTTCGCGTTTGCAGTTTCAATCTGGGTGCTTTGAGGTTTGGTGTTGGGTGCTTCTCCGGAGTTTGGATGTTGGGGTTTGGAGCTTGTCCAAGAACCAACCTTTTTGCTGATGGATCTTATGCCCACTGCATCCGGGCTGGCTGCGAACGCGCCCGATGTCGAAGCCGACATCGCGCAGAGCCGTCTCTGCAACGCCGACTTGGCGCCGGTCCCGATGACCCAACGGAAATGGGGCCTCTTGAGTTTTGCCGCGCTCTGGATTTCGATGTCCGCCTGCATCCCGACTTACATGCTCGCGTCGTCGCTCATCGGCGGCGGCATGAACTGGTGGCAGGCGGTGCTCACGATTTTCCTGGGCAACCTCATCGTGCTGGTGCCGATGGTGCTCAACGCCCACGCCGGAACGCGCTACGGCATTCCCTTCCCCGTTTATTGCCGCGCCGCTTTCGGGACCGCGGGCGCGAATGTGCCGGCGATTCTGCGCGCGCTGGTTGCGTGCGGCTGGTTTGGCATCCAGACCTGGATCGGCGGCGACGCGATTTACAAAATTTGCGTGACGATTTTCAAACTGAGTCCGGCGCCGGCGACGAACTGGTTCGGCATCACCTTCCCGCATTTTCTTTGTTTCCTGCTGTTCTGGGGCATCAATCTCTACGTCGTTTATCGCGGCATCGAAACCATCCGCTGGCTGCTGAACCTCAAGGCGCCGCTGCTCATCGCGCTGGGCCTGCTGCTGCTCGCCTGGGCCTACGACCAGGCGGGCGGGTTCGGGCCGATGCTGTCGCAACCGTCGCAGTTCGACGCCGGCCAGCCGCAGGCCGGCAGATTCTGGAGCTACTTTTTCCCGGCGCTGACGGGCATGATCGGCTTCTGGGCGACGCTGTCGCTGAACATCCCCGATTTCTCGCGCTACGCGAAATCGCAGCGCGACCAGGTGATTGGCCAGGCCCTTGGCCTGCCGCTCACGATGGCGCTGTATTCGTTCATCGGCGTCGCCGTGACGTCGGCCACCGCCATCATTTTCGGCGAGACCATTTGGAATCCAGTGGACGTGCTCACCCGATTTCAAAACCCCATCGTGCTCGTCATCGCCATGCTGGCGCTCTGCCTCGCCACGCTGGCGACCAACATCGCCGCCAATGTCGTTTCGCCGGCCAACGATTTCGCGCACCTGGCGCCGCGCAAAATTAGCTTCCGGCTCGGCGGCCTCTTCACCGGGATCATCGGCGCCGTGATGATGCCGTGGAAACTCGTCGCCGATCCGAACGGCTACATTTTCACCTGGCTCATCGCCTACAGCGCCTTGCTCGGGCCGATTGGCGGAATTTTGATCGCTGACTACTTCGTTTATCGCCGGCGCAAACTGGACGCGGCCGCGCTCTACCGGCCGGAAGGCGAATACCGGTTCACGAACGGCTTCAGCATCGTGGCGCTGGTCGCCCTGGTCGTCGGCGCCTTGCCGAGCCTGCCGGGCTTTCTGGTGAACGTGAAAGTCCTGGACGCGGCGGCCGTTCCGGCGGCGCTGGCGCACCTCTATAATTATGCGTGGTTCGTCGGCTTCGCCGTGGCGTTTGGGGTTTACCTGGCGGGCAGAAAAGCGTTTGGCCGTGGCTGAAGTTGCTTCAGACGAGCAGCTCGAAATAGACCAGCGGCGCGCCGCGACAGGTCGCGCAGGGAATCGCCCCGCCGCAACCGGGCGCAACTGGCCCCCCGCACCAAAGGTAGGGACGCCGCGCTGCGGCGTCACCGCCTGCCGCAATCCCGCGTCAAACATTCGCGTTGAACATCTTGCACGGAACCGCCAACATGGTTTTGAAATTAACGACCGGCGCCTTGACGTCTAAAATATGAAAACCATTCCGCTGCCGCCGTGCAGCCATCAACCGAAAAAGTACACCGGCCCGTCGGCGGCCGAAGTCGCGGCCCGGCGCAAGCAGTTCATGAACCCCGGGATTTTTCTCTACTACAAAAATCCCATCATGCTCGTCGAAGGCGCGATGCAATACGTCTGGGACGAGACCGGCAAACGCTACCTGGACGGGCTCGGCGGCATCGTGACCATCAGCGTCGGCCATTGCCATCCTCACGTTGTTGCGGCGGCGAACCGGCAAAACGAAACGCTGCAGCATTCGACGACGATTTACCTGCAGCCGAACGTGGTGCTCTATGCCGAGAAGCTCGCGTCGAAAATGCCGGGTGACTTGAAGGCCTGCTATTTTGTAAACTCCGGTTCGGAGGCGAACGATCTCGCGTTGCTCATGGCGCGGGCGTACACGCAGAATTACGACGTCATTTCGCTGCGCAATGCCTATCACGGCGGCGGCGCGGCAACGATGGGCGTCACGGCGCACAGCAACTGGAAATACAACGTGCCGCACAGCTTCGGCGTGCACCACGCGCTGGCGCCGTATCCGTATCGCGGGCCGTTCGGCTACGACGACCCGGACGCCGGGAAAAAATACGCCGACGACGTGAAGAACCTGATTGATTACGCGACGCCGGGAAAAGTGGCCGCGTTCCTGGCCGAATCCATCCAGGGCGTCGGCGGGTTCGTGGAATTTCCGCAAGGCTATCTCAAGCAGGTCTATGAATATGTCCGCGCCGCCGGCGGCGTGTGCATCGCGGACGAGGTGCAGACCGGCTTTGGCCGCACCGGCGAACATTTCTGGGGCTTTGAAACGCAAGGCGTGATTCCCGACATCGTCACGATGGCCAAGGGCATTGGCAATGGTTGTCCGCTGGCGGCGGTGGTCACGACGCCGAAGATTGCGCAGTCACTGGTCGGCAAGGTCCATTTCAACACGTTCGGCGGCAACCCGGTGGTGAGCGCCATCGGCAAGGCCGTGCTGGAAGTCATCGAGCAGGAAAATTTGCAGGCGAACGCGCTCAAGCTGGGCAATTACATTCTCGCCGGGCTGAATAAGCTGAAGGACAAGCACAAAATCATCGGCGACGTGCGCGGCCGGGGTCTGATGCTGGGCATCGAGCTGGTCAAGGATCGCGCCACGAAAGCCCCCGCCTCGACGGAGTGCGCGCAGGTGGTCGAGACGGCAAAAGATCTCGGGCTGTTGCTGGGCAAGGGCGGTTTGTGGGGGCAGACAATCCGGTTCGCGCCGCCCATGTGCATCAACCAGGCGGACGCGGACTTCCTGCTGGCGGTCCTGGACGAGGCGCTGGCCCGGGGCTAGCGGCGCCGGCAATGGAAATCATAACGAAGTATTGATGGCGCTACGCCAACGCCCGCGCGTCAAACTGCTCATTGGTGCCGCTTGATGGCCTCAAGGAGCGGGCCGTTTTTGCTCTTCCATTTTTCGAACCGGGCCTGCTGTTCCGGCGTGAGCAGGGCGGTGATCCGGTCGTTTGCATTACTGAGAACGATGATCACTTTTGGCCGATACTCCTGCCGCAAGCCCTGCAATTGCTCGTGCGTTTCCGACAGGATGGCGTGCACCTTTGTCCGCTGGTCCTTGTCCAGACGGAGCCGCAACGCCAGATTCCGCTCGATGCGGGGCTGGACGGTTTCCGGATGGGAAAGGACCTCGCCCACAACCTGGCGCACCACGATGCGCGTGCCGACCACACCCGCCACCACGCCGGCCACGAACACCAGCGTCACCAGCAACATGGATTTGAATGTTTTCATAATCACAGCCCGTTGGGGGTCAAAAGCCATTGCGCGGAAATCTGCGACACGCCATCGCCCAAACCCGGCAAGCCTGCAGCCGTGAGCCCCCAATCCGCCGCCAGGCTCAACCCGATGATGGCCGCCGCCGCCCAGGCCAGGCGCGGGAAGAGCAAATTCAACTGATCGAACAGCGGGAGTGTCTCCGACGCGGCCGCGGGGCCGGCCCGGCGGATGGCGCGCACCACGTCTGCGGCAAAATCCTGCGGCGGCGCGGGCGCGGTTTCATTGCGTGCTGCCGTCAGCAATTGGTTCCATTTTCGTTCATTCATGACTTCACCAGTTTTTCCAAAGCCCGTTTCAGCTTCGCGCGCGCCCGCAGCGCCCGCACGCGCACGGCGACGCCCGACATGCCGGTGGCGGCGCTGATTTCCTTCACGCTGCGGCCCTCGATCTCCTGCATCGTGATGACCACGCGGTCGGCGGGTGAAAGGTCGCGCAGCGCCAGGTCCAGGATTTCCGCTGCCGCCCGGTGGTGCAATTCATTCTTTTCATCATCGCTGCGCAACCAGTCCAGCGCGTCCTCGCCCAGTTCGGGCAACGCAATTTCGTGACGGTGCCGTTTTTCCTTCCGCAAATGGTCGAGGGCCACGCGCACGGCGATCCGGGAGAGCCAGTGCTCCAGCGGGGCGCGGCCGTCGAACTGGTCCAGCGCCCGCCAGGCCTTGACGAAGGTTTCCTGGGCCAGGTCCTCGACTTTGTGGGCGTCGCGTTCATACCGGTGTAAGATGGCAAAGACCCGCGACTGGTGGCGCCGGACGATTTCGGCGAATTCGTCCGGCGCGCCGTTGCGGATGCGATCCAGCAATTCGGCATCGTCACTCACATTCAGTTGTTCGAACCGTCGCCGAGCCGCGCGATGGCGCTGCTGATCCGGTCGTCCAGGCGCTGCTCAAACCCGGCAATTTTCCGGCGCTGCTCCTCGGTCAGGATGGGCGCAATTTTGCCGTAAAGTTTCATCCGTTCAACCGCCAAATCGGCTTCGACGGCCGCGGCCCTGGCGGCCGCGGCGCGCACGGCGGTTTCATTGGTGCCGCTCGCGTGAATGGTGGTGCGCAGGTTTTTGCGCGCATCGTGCCATTGGCCGATCAGCGATTGCACCGTGTCTTTCTCGCCGTTCCAAACGGCTTTGAGCTGCGATTTCTGGTCGTCGGTCAGGTTCAGTTTTTGCGCGATGCGCTGGAGGATCCGGCCGTGATCCGGTTTGTTTCCGGTGGCGGAATCGGTGGTGGTTTGCGCGGGGGCGCCAATCAATCCGCCGGCGAAAATCGCGGCGGCCGTTGCGAAGGTCAGTAATCGAACGGTTTTCATACTGACATTGAATACGCAGGCCGCCGGCGAAATGTTACAGGCAATTGTGTCTGAAAACAAAAAGGGACGGCGCGAAGCCGTCCCTGGATTTGTACCTGTCCCCACAGATCACTTTTGCGGCGGGGGTTTGGGAGCATTCTCGCCTCCCGGGCTGCCGCCGCCGGACGCCGGTCCGGGACGCCGACCCCGCTGGTTCATCTGCTGCCATTTCTCAAATTGCTCCGGCGTCAGCACGCCCTTCATCTGGGCTGTGATTTCTTCGCGGATGGACTGCATTTTGGCCCGGCGATCCTCCTGGGACAGGCTCGTATCGTTACGGGCTTCGGCGACTTTTTTATCGCGGGTATCCAAGATGGCTTTGACCTTGGGCTTTTGTTCCTCGGTCAGGTTCAATTGCTGAGTCAACTGCTCCAGGCCGGGTCCGCCGCGCATGCCGGGCGGACGTTGTCCCGGAGGCGGGGCCCCGGCTGGCGGGGAGGCTGGCGGGGTGTTGGTGTCGGCGGCGCGCAGCGCCAGAGTGCACGCGAGCAAATTGCCGGCCACGAGCGCGGCGATAATCATCGGTTTCGTTGCTTTCATAAACTTTTATTTGTTTTATTCAACGCTGCCATTGGGTTGGAACAGCGGGATGCATCGTCAGACGCGGTCGCAGGCAAAAGGTTACAGCCGCTTCAATAACTTCGCGGCGGCTTCAACCGTTTTTTCGATGTCGGCCGGGCGGTGCGCGGTGGACAGGAAACCGGCCTCGAATTGCGACGGGGCCAGATAAACGCCTTCCGCCAGCATGCCGTGGAAATATCTCTTGAACCGCTCGCGGTCGCTCCGCAGCGCGTCACCCAGGTTCCAGACCGGCCCGCGCGTGAAATAGGCACAGAACATCGAGCCGCAGCGGTTGAAGGTAACCGGCACCCGGGCCGCCTGCGCCGCCGCTCTCATCCCCGCTTCGAGTTGCGCGCCGAGTTCCTCCAGCCGCGCGTAGGCGCCGGTTTCTTCCGGCGCCGCGGACGTGAGTCCGCCCCGAACGGTTTTGGCTTTTTTCGAGTGAGCCGGTTCATGCCGGCTGCTACGCAATTCCTGGAGCGCCGCGATGCCCGCCGCCATGGCCAGCGGATTGCCGCTCAAGGTGCCGGCCTGGTAGACCGGGCCGAGCGGCGCCAAATAATCCATGATGTCCGCGCGCCCGCCCAGCGCGCCCACCGGCAGGCCGCCGCCGATGATTTTGCCCAGCGTGGTCAGATCCGGTTTGATGCCGAACCGCTCCTGGGCGCCGCCGGGCGCGAGCCGGAACCCGGTCATCACCTCGTCAAAAATCAGCAGTGCGCCGTTCGCCTCCGTGATGGCGCGCAGGAACTCCAGGTAACCCGGTTTGGGCAGATACAAACCGGCATTGCCCGGCACCGGCTCGACGATGATGGCGGCGATTTCCTTTTTGTTCGCAGCGAACGCGGATTTGACCGCTGCGTCGTCGTTAAACGGCAGGACGAGAGTGTGTTTGGCGAAATCGGCAGGGACGCCGGCGCTGTCCGGATTGCCGAAGGTGAGCGCGCCCGAGCCAGCCTTGACCAGCAGCGAATCCGCGTGACCGTGATAGCAGCCGTTGAATTTGATGATCTTGTCGCGCCGGGTGAAACCGCGGGCCAGCCGGATGGCGCTCATGCAGGCCTCGGTGCCCGAATTGCACATGCGGACCTTTTCCACACTGGGCACCAGGTCGCAGATGAGTTTCGCCATGGTGACCTCGAACGGATTCGGGATGCCGAAGCTGGTGCCGTGGGCGGCGGCGGCCTTGACCGCGGTGATGATTTTAGGATGCGCGTGGCCGAGGATGGCCGGGCCCCAGGTGAGCACGTAGTCAACCAATTCATGGCCGTCCACGTCCCACACATGCGCGCCTTTGGCCCGGCGGACGAAGAACGGGTGGCCGCCGACAGCGCGGAAGGCGCGCACGGGCGAATTCACCCCGCCGGGAATGTATTCCAGCGCTTCGGCAAACAAGGCTTCGGATTTGGCCAGCGACATTGGGGATTCAGATTAACAATGAAAGCGCCCGGTTACAAAGCAGAATGAATCGAGCTGGCCGGGCGGCGGCTACGTCCGGATTCAATTGGTTTTCACCATTTGCCAAATGGCCGGCTTGTGCTACCAGTGAGGGCACTATGAGCACGAGTTTCAAGGCATACGCGGCGTCCGGCAAGGGCGCAACACTGCAACCGTTTGAATTCAACCCCGGCCCGTTGCGCGACGAGCAGGTCGAGATCCAGGTCGAGTATTGCGGCATCTGTCACAGCGACCTGAGCATGCTGGACAATGACTGGGGCCAGACGACCTATCCGTTTGTGCCCGGACACGAGGTGGCCGGCCGGATTGTGGCCGCCGGCGACAAGGTCAAAGGCGTGAAGATCGGCCAGCGTGTCGGGCTGGGCTGGTTTGCGGAAAGCTGCATGGCCTGCCCGCAGTGCCTGTCCGGCCATCATAATCTCTGCCCGACCGCCGAACAGACCATCGTCCGGCGGCATGGCGGCTTTGCCAATCGCGTGCGCTGTCACTGGGCCTGGGCCGTGCCGCTGCCCGATGCGCTGGATTCGGTGAAATCCGGCCCGCTCTTCTGTGGTGGCATTACCGTGTTTCATCCCATCCTCCAGTGCGGCGTGCAGCCGCTGGACCGCGCGGGCGTCATCGGCATCGGCGGATTGGGGCACATGGCCCTGCAATTCCTGAACAAGTGGGGTTGTGAAGTCACCGCCTTCACCTCGAGCGATTCAAAACGGGACGAAGCGAAGAAGTTCGGCGCGCATCGCGTGGTTAATTCGCGCGACCCGGCCCAACTGCGCACAATCGCCGGTTCGCTCGACTTCATCCTGTGCACGGCCAACGTGTCACTGCCCTGGGACGCCATCATCGGCAGCCTGGCGCCGCGGGGGCGGCTGCACATCGTAGGCGCGGTGCTCGAGGCGATCCCGGTGGCGGCGTTCTCGCTGATTGGCGGGCAGAAGTCCATTTCCGGTTCGCCGCTGGGCAGTCCGTTTAACACGGCCCGGATGCTGGAATTTTCCGCCCGACACGGCGTCGTTCCGATGATTGAAGTGTTCCCGATGTCGAAGGTGAACGAGGCGCTTGATCATCTGCGCGCCGGGAAGGCGCGTTACCGCATCGTGCTGCAAAACGACATTGGCTGACGCCGGTTCGGTCGGGACTTTAATGTGCGGCTGCGTTACGCTCGCGGCCATGGGCGAACGACGGATCATCGTGGTCGGCGGCGGCGCGGCGGGATTTTTTGCCGCCATCGCCTGCGCCGAGGCGGCGCCCGGAGCGGACGTGACCATCCTCGAACGCAGCGCCCGGTTCCTCGGCAAGGTCCGCATCTCCGGCGGCGGCCGGTGCAACGTCACCCATGCCTGCTTCGACCCGCGCGAGTTTGTCACCCGTTATCCGCGCGGCGGCAAAGCCCTGCTGGGACCGTTGCTCAAATTTTCTGCGCGCGACACGGTGACGTGGTTCGAAGCCCGCGGCGTGAAACTGAAGACCGAAACCGACGGCCGGATGTTTCCCGTCACCGATTCCTCGCAGACCGTCGTGGATTGCCTTTTGCATTCGGCCTGCGTCGCCGGTGTAAAGCTGCGGCTGGAGGCTTCGGTTAAATCTGTCGCCCAATTGCCGGATGGCGGGTTTGAAATCATTGTAAGTGGGGCGGGCAGTCCTCTGCCTGCCGTGGCAACGCGCACCGCCGGCGGCGCGCAGGGGACTGCGCGCCCCACCCGAGATGGCGGCGCAAAACTCGTCTGCGACCGGCTCTTGCTGGCCACGGGCGGCTGCCGCGCCGCAGTGGCGGGGCAACTGGCGGTGTCGCTCGGTCATACGCTTGAGCCGCCGGTGCCGTCGCTGTTCGCGTTTCACATCGCCTCACCCTGGCTGCCGTCGCTGGCGGGCGTTTCTGCGGATCCGGTCGAGGTATCCGTGCCGGCGGCCAAACTGCGCGAGCGCGGGCCGCTGCTGGTGACGCACGAGGGCCTGAGCGGTCCGGCCATCCTCCGCCTGTCGGCTTGGGGCGCGCGAAGGTTGCACGATTTGAATTACCGGTTCCCGCTGCTTGTGAACTGGCTGCCGGAATGGAACGCCGAAAGAATCGTCCGCGAATTCCAGGCCCGGCGCGAAACCGCGGGTGCGAGGCTGGTGGTCAACGTGCCGCTGGTGCCGTTACCGGCGCGGTTGTGGGAACGACTGGTATTGGCTTCAGGCGTTGTGCGCGATACCCGCTGGTCGGCGCTTAACCGATCGCAGGCGCATGCGCTTGCCCAACAACTCGTACGCACGGAATTTTCCGTCACCGGGAAGAGCCTGAACCGGGACGAATTTGTGACCTGTGGCGGGGTGCGGCTGGCGGAGGTGGATTTCAAGACGATGGAAAGCAAGGTGTGCCCGGGCCTGTTTTTCGCCGGGGAATTGCTGGACATTGACGGCCTGACCGGCGGCTTTAATTTCCAGTCCGCCTGGACGACCGGCTGGATCGCCGGCCAGGCCATGGGCCGG
>Ga0335069_10000140_pt1 | contig 122552 bp, 208 predicted proteins | sample Lox_Sample_11_FD_206714 | JGI IMG/M metagenome (GOLD analysis project Ga0335069, IMG submission 206714) | Soil microbial communities from Loxahatchee National Wildlife Refuge, Florida, United States - Lox_Sample_1.1 | ecosystem: Environmental > Terrestrial > Soil > Wetlands | place: USA...
GGTTGCGGTGCCTGCTAGGCGGTTCGACGTGTGGGAGGCGGAGTGCTCGGCGGGCACGTGTCGGCAATCGTGCGGCTCGAGGCTTGGGGGCCCGGCCTTCGTGGCCCGCGGTCCGGGGCTCACGCGGTCGGCGGGCGGTCCGCGGTCCGGCGGGGCTCGGTCTTCGCGGTCGGCGTTCCGGGGCTCGTGCGGCAGGCCCGCGGTACGCGGTACGCGGTTTGGCGGGGCTCGGTCTTCGCGGTCGGCGTTCCGGGGCTCGTGCGGCAGGCCCGCGGTACGCGGTACGCGGTTTGGCGGGGCTCGGTCTTCGCGGTCGGCGTTCCGGGGCTCGTGCGGCAGGCCCGCGGTACGCGGTCTGGCGGGGATCGGGGTGCGCGGCTCGTGTCTGTGGTCGCTTAGAGGCTCGATCCACCGCCTGGTAAGCGGATCCTTAGAAAGTGCGTGCGTTTTTCCGGAGGCAGGCGCAGCTTGGTCAATATTTGCTCGCGTTCGCGCAGGGCGGACTCTCGTCGTAGAGCTTCGCTGGTTGACATTTGGGTCTTGGGTTTTGAGCGTCTCAACGTCCGATCTCCTTCTTGAGTCGCAGGGTTTTCTCGAGGATAGGTAAGACGGCCAAGTCTTTGGGGCGTCCAGCTGCGCGCTTGCTCTTGATCACGTCGGCGAGGGAGGCTACGAGGACGTGTCCTTGTCCGAAGGTGATCTTGCTCGTCCGCGAGCGTAGTGACTCGAACGACTTCACTCCGTCGGCGTGGGCCATGAGGTCGACCTGGAGTCCCTCGGAGGGACAGTCCATCCTGTAGAAATTTGAAGCTGGGTACTCGGGTTGCCTCAGCGAGGCGCCGAGCGATTTGGCTACTGCCTTGAGTTTGAGGTGGTTCGTGCGGGTTGGTCTCCACATGAAGTCGAAGTCCTCAGTGGTGATCGGAGCTCCGTTGAGGGCGGCGGCGGCGTTCCCGATCATCACGACCTCGAGCTTTGCCGCGCTGAAGGTCTCAGCCAAGAGCTCGAGCAGACTGCGGGCGTTCACCGGTATCTCCTACCTGAGTGGGTTGAGTTGAGTATTTGAGACGTTTTCTCGTGGAGGGCGATGCGTGTCAGGGTGGCTAAGGGTAGGCGGGCGATCTTGGCGGCCTGTTTGGATCGGTCGTGGTCTCCCTTGTCTATTCGTATCTGCACGAGTCGCTTGCTTGCCATGATATTTGGAGTATATACATCGAATCATGTCGGAGCTAGGGAGATGATCTGCGAACCAATGCGTGCGGAGCTCGAGAGCCTCAAGGCGATCTATCTCGGTGAGGCGAAGTCCCAGATCCTCCAGGACGTCTTCGTCCTGAGTCTGCTTGGTCCGGAGCCGGGTTACTTCGTGGAGTTCGGGGCGGCCAGCGGGGTGGAGTTTAGTAACACGTATTTGTTCGAGAAGAGGTTCGGCTGGAGGGGTGTCCTGGCGGAGCCGGGGAGGAACTGGCACGCGTCCATCGAGGTGAGTCGGGCGGCTACGCTCGACAGGCGGTGCGTGTGGAGGAGGACCGGCGAGAGGCTCACGTTCTGCGAGCACCCGGACGGCAATCTCTCGGCCGTGGAGGATCACGCGTCGGCGAGCGCTCGGGAGGTTTCGAGCTCGTACCAGGTGGAGACGGTGAGTCTTGGCGACTTGCTCGACGGGGTCGGGGCGCCGGAGGTGGTGGACTATCTGTCGGCGGACACCGAGGGGGCGGAGCTCGATATCCTTGGCGCCTACGACTTCAGGCGGATGTTCAGGGTCGTTACGGTCGAGCACAACCACGATGCCTGCCGGCGGGCGGCAGTCTACGAGATCATGGTGGGTCGGGGGTACTGCAGGGTGTGCGAGGATTTGTCGGACTTCGACGACTGGTACGTTCACCCGGAGCTCGTCGGAGGTCGCCGTGGCGGGTGAGCGGCGAGACCTCGTGCCCGAGTTCTGGAGGGAGCTCGCGGGGAGGCTTCCGAGGGGGGCGGTGGTGCTTGATGTGGGGGCGCACTACCTCGAGGAGGCATGCCACTTGATACCGTACCTCGAGGGGGTAGAGTGGCACGCGTTCGAGGCAGATCCTGCGTGCTGTAGGGGCTGCGCGGAGTTCGTGGTGCCGCTGCTCGAGAGGAGGGGGTGGAAGGTGGCGGTCAGGCAGGTGGCGGTCTGCGACGAGGTCGGAGAGAGGGAGCTCTACCTCTCCGAGAGGAAGACCGGGGAGCCCTGGACGGCGTCGTCGTCGATCTGCCGGCCCAAGAACGTGCTCGCTGCCTATCCGTGGCTCCACTTTCCGAGGCAGATCAGGGTGCCGAGCACGACGCTCGACGCCTACTGCTCGTCTGCCGGGATCATCAGGGTCGACCTCCTCAAGATGGATGTGCAGGGTGCTGAGATCAGCGTGGTGCGGGGTGGGCAGGAGACCCTGAAGAGGACGAGGTACGTCGTTACCGAGGTGGTCGAGAACGAGGAGTACGAGGGTCAGGTGGGGCTCGACGGTCTCGTGGCGGCGATGCCCGGGCGGTGGTCGGTCGTCGAGAGGCTCGCGTGTGACGCCTTGCTTGTCAACGAGTCGTCGGGGTAGTTGACGAGTTGGTTCGCTGACGACGATCTCCAGCGGGGTTTGATACGGTGGGTTAATACTGGTTCATTTTTATGTCTTGACACTTTGTTCAGGCTGGGCGAAGATCGTGGGCATGTCGGAAAATCAAGTCGAGCAATCTCCTCGCGTCTTCAAGGTTCCGGTCGAGAACGTGGAGCGACTGCAGTCGCAGATCGAGGTGGTGAACCAGCGGGTCCAGCGCCTCCGCAAGAAGGGTCACGACGTCGAGCTCGTCGAGATCAAGGTCGGTCAGCCGTACGTCGTGAAGGTTCGAGATCCGCGCGACGTGGCGGAAGTGGGGCCGCTCGCCGAGCGCTTGTTCGTCGACGTCGAGCTCATGTCGCCCGAGCCGCCGAGGGTGGACGGGTGGGAGTTCGTGGCGGCGCTCACCCACGTCGAGGGGGTGGGGGCGGTTCTGCGGGTGGTGCCGGGCGCGCAGGTAGCTGACGGGGAGCTCAAGAGGTACCGCGAGGCCAGCCCGGAGAACTGCGACCACTGTCATGCCCAGCGCAAGCGCACGGACACGTTCGTGGTGCGCGACCGGCAGGGGGCTTTAAGTCAGGTCGGCAGGCAGTGCCTCAAGGCGTACACGGGGCTCGCGAGCCCGGAGCGGCTGTGCGCGCGGGCGGAGCTCCTGTTCTCGCTCTCGGAGCTGCTCTCGGACTCGGAGGGCGACGACTTTGGCGGAGGGTTCGGGTCGGGTCAGCGGTACGTGACGATCGAGCGGTACCTGCCCTACGTGGCCTGCTCGATCAGGCAGGACGGCTGGCTCTCGAGGACTGCGGCCAGGGAGAGAGGTGGGGCGAGCCAGTCGACGTGCGATCTGGCCTGCAGTCATGGCGTGTACGCGATGCCGGAGCTCCCGGAGAAGGACCGGTACTACCCGACGGAGAAGGACTTCAGCCTGGCGGCAGCGACCATCGAGCACTGCGAGCAGTACTTCGTTGAGAAGCCCGTCGACGACCTCACGGACTACGAGAACTCGCTGCGCGTGGCGATGGCCTCCGGTATCGCGCACCCGAAGTTCTTGGGGCTCATCGCCTCGGCGGTTCCCTTCTACCAGAGGGACGTCGAGCGTCGCGCGCGGAACGATTCCTGGGCGAAGATGGTCGAGGGTTCGCGGTACCAGGGGGTAGTGGGAGAGCGGGGGATCTTCGAGAACCTCAGGGTGCTGGCTTACCGCACGTGGGAGTCTAATTTCGGCGTTACGCACTTCTACTCGTTCGTCGACGAGCAGAGCAATGCGTACGCGTACTTCGCCTCGCGCGACCTTGACCTGGCGGTCGGGCAGGTGGTGTCGTTCTGGGCGAAGGTCAAGAAGCACGAGCTCCGCACCCCGAAGTTCGACGGGGCGAAGTCGTACCAGCAGACCGTGATCACGAGGGCCTCTCGGGTGATGCGTGCGAGGGTGGTCTCGCAGGACGTGGTCGACCTGGTCGTGAAGTCGGGTGGCTGGAACGGGGAGCCTCCGGTTACGGAGAAGAGGCACTGCTACCACTTCGAGTCGTCGGACGGCCGGAAGTTCGCGCTGCTGTTGAAGTCGCGCAAGAAGGCGCTGGGGGTGGGTGTAGTTGCGGTGGTGTCGTACGACGAGGATTCGGTCAACCTGCCGAGCGGCGAGAAGCCGGTGGGTTTGGTTTCGGTCGTGGAGCAGGCTCAGGCCAGCTTGGCGCTGGTGTCTTGACTCTTGGTTCTAGTGGTTTATTATTTTTGAGTCAGTGAGGAGGGTTGCGGAAAAATGATGACGATGGATGGGTACAAGGTTGACGACAGTGTGTTTTACAAGGACACGACGGACGCCGTGATTGTCGAGGTGGTCGTGCCGAAGAGTGTGAAGAAGGAGGGCCTCTACGTCGTGAGGTCTTGGCGGGGTGAGAAGCAGATGGCAGACCAGATGGTGCGGGACAGGGACATCTCGGGCAGGAGGCCGCAGGCTGTCCGTGAGGTGGCCTGACGAGGGGTTATTCGGACTTCATCTGCTCCAGCCAGTCGTCGCCCAGTATTTTACGGATCTTCTTGATGGCGCCGAGCTCGATCTGGCGGATGCGCTCGCGGGTGAGGCCGAGTACGTTGGCGATCTCCTCGAGGGTGAGTCCGCCGCGGTCGGCGACGTCCAGGGAGCAACTCTCGTCGGGGGGAACGTCTTCCGGGGCACGGTCGCCGTGGGTGAGCGTGATGTGGCCCGTCCTGGGGTTGACGTCAAGGTAGTTGTTGTAGGGGCAGCCGACGAGGGGGCAGGGGCGAGGTCCGTCTGTGCAGTCGGAGCGCGGGAACCCCATGAAGCTCGGAAGTCCGGTCTCGGCGCTCCATAGGTTGGACATCGTCTTGATGGTTCGAGCGTTTCCGATGGACGGGCGGCCGCGGGGTAGTGACGTCTCGTAGTCGGCGTCCTGGGGTTTGGTGAGGGGCATCGAGGGGTGTTCGGTCAGATCTTAGCGCGTTTATGGTTGTGGGAGGAGATCTGCGAGGCGTCGGTTTCGTTTTGGGGTAGGTCTCTAAGGTTGCATGTGGTCAGCGGAGGGTGGCGTGCTCGCGCCTGACCGAGTGGCTGATTCCGCAGGGGGCGCGACACCGGGACATCTGGTCTCGGCACCCGGGCGACCTCCAGAAGGAGGCGAGGTCGCCTCGTCGCTCGAGTTTCATGCCGGGAAAATGGTTCGAGAAGCAGAGGGAGGCTCGTCCCTCCACGTCGACCATGATGTTGCGCTCGCCGGAGTTGCAGATGACTTCGTCTGTCGTGATCCCGCAGCCCCATCCCCGGTCGAGGTTCGGGGCGTTCCAGAGGGCGCGGAAGTAGGATACGACCTGCGAGATCCACTTGGGGTTGAGGTGGAGCTGGAAGGTGAGGTTGCACGTCGCGAGGGTGTCGGCGAGCTTCGAGGGGTCGACCTGCGACTCCGTCTCGAAGAAGCGGTCGCGGGAGGTGCAGCGGGGATGGGACGTGTTGATGAAGGAGGGTTGTAGGGCGTTGAGCTTCAGCTTGTCGGCCCCGAGGCCGCGGAGGATGAGGTCGTAGAAGTCGTGCAGGCGCTCGGCGCTCGAGGCGCTGAGCAGTCCCATGACGTAGATCTTGGTGGGTCTGCCCAGCAGCTTGCGGGAGGCGAGTAGGAGCTTCACGGCGTTGGTCGCTGCCGCGTAGGATCCGGGGAGTCCTCGGAAGCTGTCGTGGGTGTAGGCGTCCGGGGAGTCGAGCGATACGCTCACCTCGTTGGGGCCGTCGGCGATCACTCGGTTGGCGTCGGCGGGCGTCGTCACGAGGGTGCCGTTCGTGACGGACAGCGTGCGCAGTCCCAGGGAGCGGCACTTTCTGCACACCTCGAAGTAGGTTGCTATGTCGAGCATGGGCTCGCCGCCGCAGATGACCACGGTTCCGCCGGGGGAGAGTTCGCTGAACTCTTCGACGATCTCTAGCTGCCTCGGCAGGCTCGTGGTCGAGAGCCTCGGCTTGGAGACTGTCCAGTACTCGCAGTGGCGGCAGCGCAGGTTGCAGACCTCGTTGACGGACAGGAAGAGGAACTGCGGGTTTCTTTCGAACACGGAGTTCATCGTTCACCACCTCCTGGTCGGGCAGTCGGCGCCTCGGGGAGGCTCGGCGACGAGGCAGTTGGCGCACACGCTCCCGGCGAGGGTCCTGAAGAGCTGGTTGGTCGCCGCTCGGCAGAGGCCGCATACTTTCTTGGGCGGCAGGAGGTCGGGGAAGTGTCTGCGCACGATCTTCTCGAAGAAGTCGGCGAGGTGGCTGGTTTCGCAGTAGTGGTTCTGCCGGTTGCCGTGGAACCACGGCACGGCGAGCTTCGCTGCGAGCTTGTCGTCGTCGCGGTCGAGCTCTACGACTTCGTCGACGACGTCGTCGAGGCGACGGTTGTTGGCGCACACGAAGCTCCGGACGTCGAAGTCGTCGTCGACTTGGGAGCTGCCCCAGTAGATGGGCATGCTGTTCACGATCATGGGCTCCACCAGCTTCTCGCTTACGTAGCCGGGGTAGGAGGAGTTCTCGAAGGCGATCGTGAACTTGTACGAGGCTATGAAGGGCAGTTTGTCCGAAACTCGGTACCCGAGGTTGTTCAGCACGGCTCCGCCCGAGTCGACCCTTTTGTACTTTGACAGGAGCTCGAAGAGTCGTATGCGCTCGCGGGCGCTCCCGTTCGAGTTTACGAAGCAGCAGAATTTGGTCTTTGACGTGACGATCTTCTTCCAGTCGGTGTCCAGATCTTTGACGAGCGTGAGGTTCGGGTCAGGCACGAGGTGGTTCTTGATGCAGTCTTGGTCCCGGAGGTGGCGGAGTACCCGCACGTAGATCGGCAGCCGGAGGTGACTCGGGCTCTCGACGTAGTCGCCGGTCATGGCGTAGGAGCACTCGTCCCAGGGGGTACGGATGTTCTCCTCGCAGGTGAAGACCTTGAGGCACTCGTCGTAGCGGGGGTGGAGGTGGGGCTTCTCGTAGACCGAGCAGAAGAGGACGTCGGGCGTCACGTCGAGCACTCCGTGCTGGTCGGGTTCGGACACCCGCAGCGCGAAGCGGTCCGTGAGCGAGAGAGTGACGTTGTTCCACACCGGGTGGAAGAGGTGGTGGAAGCCGACGAAGCCCACGCTCACGGGGGGTGCGTCCTTGAGGCCGATGGTCTGCATCAGGGCTGCTCGGAGGCCACGAGGACGCGGCGGTCGGGGTCGGGTTGGGTAAGATTCCACCGGGTACGGAGGTCGGAGGACGTCCACGGGCGGGCGATGGCGATCTGCCTGCTGAGCGTGATGCGGAATTGTTTTTGGACGTGCGGATCTACGGGCGAGAGCAGCGGGTGAGAGGCGATGTGCTCGAGTCGGGACCCGTCGTCGTGGGGGAGGTGCTCGAGGTCGCCGAGGAGGCACTCGCGCCAGGTGAGACCGGCTTGGGCGAGCCTGCAGTAGAAGTCTTCGTCCTCGAAGCCGTACTGGCGGAGCCTCTCGTTGTATCCGTTTACTCGCCTCCAGTGGCGTACGGCCGTGAAGACCGTGCCGCAGAGGTTGCGCTTGTCGTCGGTCTCGGGAGGGACGGAGTGGCAGTTGACCGCGTAGAAGGAGGTGTCGTTGGGGGGGTGGTGCCTGAAGAAGTCGGGTGCTACCAGGGCGTCGTTGTCGAGTCTCAGCACGAGGTCGCACTCGAGGTGCGAGGCGGCGGTGAACTCGAGGTTGTGGCAGCGCGAGTTCTCCCAGTGGGAGGCTTCGGCGCGGACGACGGTGACCCGAGGGTCGCCGAAGCTCGCCAGGGAGAGCGCGAGGGGATCACTTGATCCCCAGTCGACGACGATGATTTCGTCGGGCTCCGCGAGCTTGGTCCAGCTGTTCATCGCTTGGAGCAGGTGCTCGAGTCGGTCCATGCTTCCGGTCGTGACGGCGAGGCGTTCTCCGCAGAGCATCAGGGTCTCCAGTTTTCAGCCGACTGAGCGGGCCAGCTCGGCTACGGCGGGGTGGTTGGGGAAGACGGTTGTGAGGTGTCGGCAGGCTGCCCGGGCGTCAGATCGCATGCCGAGCTTGTCGAACGCCGAGGCGACGTGGATGAGGGAGCGGTCAGGGTGCTCGGGGCCATCGTCGTGGAGCAGGAGGTTGTCTTTATGTAGCTCGACGGCTTGCTCGTAGGCGTGGATGCATGCGCGCCATTCTTTTTGCATGAACCGCGAGCGGCAGAGCTTGAGGGCCGATTTCCAGTTTTGGGGAAATTCGCGCATGGATCTCTCGTACCAGTCGGAGGCCCGGTCGTAGCGGTCCTGATGTTCGTAGAGGAGTCCCTTGAGGGCCGAGGCCCAGCTTCTGACTTCGGGGTCCTGGGCGCGAGCGAGGGATGTGTCGGCGGCGGCAGCGGCGAGGTCGAGGCACTCGTGGAGCTCGGAGGCGGAGGCTAGCTCGGCCAGCTCGAGGGCTTCGAGCTCGGCGCCTTCCCGGATCCTAGAGTAGTGGATCTTGAGGACGTCGAGTTGGTGGAACAGTTTTCGGTGTGAGCGCAGGGATCCGACGACGAGGGTCGGGGATCCGGATACGTTGCATACTGCGTGGCCCGTCCACCGGGCGCCCGCTCGGTTCTTGACGATCTTGGTTTGTTGGCGAGCGCGTCCGAACGTTGAGCTGTGGGTGAGGGCGAAGAGGCGTCCGTCGTCCCGCATGATGCTGCAGACGCCTCGCAGGTATTCCGGGTCTTCGAGGTGTTCGCCTTCGCGGAGGAATACGCACCACTCGGACGACGACAGGGAGAGGCCGAGCTCCATTACGCGGCACCAGCATGACACGAGGGGCAGGCCGCTCGTCGGGAAGCTGGTTTGCTCGTCGACGAGGGGCGCGCCTCGGGTGTAGGTTTCGGGGACGTCGTCGAGGTAGAGGTGGGGGTAATTAGGCGACGATAGGTCGGCAGCGACTATGGAAGGTGGGTGGGGGAGGTGGGCGACGGAAGCTTCGAGCTCGGTCAGGAGGGAGGAGCTCGCGGGGTCGGGTCCGGTCACGAGGGCGACGATCTCGTCGACGTGGGGGAAGAGGGAGTCGAACGTCTCGAGTCCTACTGGTTTGACGCTCGGTCGGCTGAGCACGATCACGGCCGTGGTGGAGGGCAGCGTGTTCGGGTCGAGCTCGGACTCCTTCTTGATCTCGGAGGTCTTGATTTGTACGTGCGGCATGATGTTCCTGTCGGTTACGAGAGGGTCATCGAGGTGCTGAACCGTTTCTGCGTGACGAGGCAGTCGGTCTTCTTCAGGGCTCTCGCCATGGCGCGGCTGCCGGCCTTGTTCCAGGAGTGGATCACGATCTGGTGCGGGATCCGGGATGGGTCGAGTTGGTCGGCGATGAAGGTGGCGACCTGGAGGCCGTCGCCGGGGTCGCGAACTCCTACGAGCTCCTGCGACTTAGGCAGGTCGTGGTCGAGGAAGACGACGTCGAACGTGGGGTTCTTCTTCAGGGCTCGGATGGCCTGGCCGGCGGTGTACGTGTGGAACACCTGGGCATCTGGTAACATCAGGTTGAAGGCGTCGTGTCGCCCAGGGTCGTCGTCGAGGATGAGGACTCGATTTTTCGTCATGGTGAGCCTTCGTCGTCGTCCAGGAACTGGTGGGCGGTCTCCGCGAGGTGGAGGGACAGCTCCTGTGCCAGGTCGGGGTCGAGGTCGGGACGTGTTACGCATCGGACGAAGACTTGTTCGCCGTCGCTGATCCCGAAGATCAAGATCGGCGGGGGCGAGGACGTCCGGGTCTTGAGGGCCCGGAGTCCTCCGGTCGTCATGAACTCGAGGGTAGTTTTCGGCGAGGGGTGGTTCCCGAAGACTATTCGTTTTATCCACCGGGGCAGCCACATCAGACTTCACTGCGGGCTCGTCGTAAGACGTTGGTCCAGTCTATCTTGTGGCAAACCTGCCTGAAACCTCGTCGCCTCGAGCTCGCCTCCTGAGCCTCGGACAGGGGCAGGGCGCAGGCCTCGATCTCGGCGGGAGTCGCGGTCCTCGCGCTGAACAGGAAGCTGATCGCCCGGCGGACGATCTGGAGGTCGCTCGTCTTGTTCTCGCTGAGGTAGGTGGTCTCCTCTCGGGGAGCGCGCGAGGCCCGGAGCACCTCGCGTTTTTCGTCGAGCACGCGGGCGTGTTGTTTTTTTCCGAAGGTCCAGCAGCGAAGTACGTGGGGCTTGAGCCTGGTATGGACACGATACTCGCGCACGAGGCTACGCGAGCCGGGGATGAAGCTGCGCGAGCGTCGGCCGACCAGCATCATGATCTCGCGCCTCACGTGGATCGATATTTCTACGCGTCGGCCGTCCTCGCAGTGCCTGCATCCTCGCGTGAAGGCGAGCGGGGTGCCTGCCCGGAGCGGGTCGTACGTCGCTCCGAACAGTCTCCCGTCGTCTTCGAGCAGGAGGATCTCGCGTCCCGTGAACGGGTCGGTGTAGATCGTGGCATCGAGCACTACTGTTCAACCTCCTCCATGGCGAGCACCCACAGCACGGCCGCCTCGGGGTTCACGTCGAGCGTGCGTTGGAGCAGGGAGAGCTGCTTCGGCGTCATGTGCTCGACGACGAGCGCGTATTCCTCGAACGGGACCCCGAAGTGGCGGTGGAAGGATACTTCGTCGTGTTCCCAGGGTTGAGGGTCTCGCCTGACCTCGCGGACGAGGTCTCGCAGGCGGTTCGCGGCGTCGAGGGTCCCGAGGAGGTCCATGGTCGTGCCGGGCTACGTCTGGGGTGGGACGTCGGTCGACCGGGCGGCGAGAGCCTGCGCGACCTCGGGGCTCATGCCTCCGCCGGGAGGGAGGATCACCTGGGTCACTCCGGGTTCGGCCTCTGGTAGCTCGGGAGGGGCTCCGGTGGACGCGGTGAGGTCGACGGGTACCCCCGGGGGTAGCTGCGATCTCGCGCCGGTTGGGGCCACGACGTGGGTGCCCTGGGGGGTGATCGTGACGTTCGTTACGCCGGCCTGGGGTTCGGGTGCCCCCGGGATGGTGGGGTGTCCCTGCGGGACGCTCGGGGATGAGCTGGGCAGGGGGGGAAGGGAGGACAGGAGGGCGTCGGAGGAGGTCGCGGGGCGAGCTGGTTGGGCGACGGGTCGCGAGACGGGGACCGCGGGGGCGATGGGTTTCGGCGCGGGAGCTGGGGCGATGGGGGAGGCGGCGGCGGTCGCGGGTGCGGTAGGCTGGGAGGAGGGCGAGTAGGCCAGCTCGATGAGCTGGTAGAGCATCGTACGTAGGATGCTGAACATCTTCTCGACTGACGGTCGTAGAGCGAGCGGGGTCGAGGCGTTTTGTATATCGTACTCGAGGGCAGGTATCTCTCTCCTGGCGATGTCGACGAGATCTCTGAGGTACTTTCCGTTGCTCATTTTGGTTCTCCTTGTTTGGGTGGGGACGAGGGGTGGTTCTCGCGGAACCTGGCCATGAGGCGCATGCCGCTCTCCTCGATCTGGCGCAGTCGGGGGTCGGAGGAGGCTTCGGTGGAGGCTGTCAGGCGCTCGTGGACTGGCAGGAGGTTCGGGGGAGTGACGGTCTTTTGGAGCTCTCCGCGGGGAGCGTTCGGCTTGCCGGGCAGATCTGGGAGAGCGGGAGGAGCTCCGGTCTTCGTGAACTTGGAGGCCGCGGAGCCGCTCGCCAGTTTGGATTTCTTCTTCTCGTACTCGGCGACGATCGAGGCGAGCACCATCTTTTGCGAGTCGCTGCAGCTCGACAGCAGTTGTTCCTGCTGAGCCTCGGTGAGGTTCTCGAGGAAGCTCGCCATGAGCATGAAGCTCGGGTCTTCGGTGGGCAGGACGGGCTGGCCGGCGAGCTTGTTGATGATGAACGGGAGCAGGGAGGCTACCTTGGCGAGTCCCTCCTCCTTGAGCACGAGGTTGGCCTCCTCACGCTTCTCGTCGAGCCTCCGCTTGGTGGTGTTGTCGAGGAGATCCTGGACGAGGATGATGAAGTCGACCTGCTGTGAGGAGAACTTCTCGTTCATCGAGGCCAGCCGGCTGATCTCGCGCTCCATGGTCTGCAGCTGCATGCTCGTCGTGATGGTCATCTGTCTCGCCATCGCCTCGTTGTGTCGCATGAGCTGCGCGGTGAGTCCCCTCTCCGTCGGGGGCTCGGAGGGGGAGATGTCTTTCTCGGACTCCTCGTCGACGGACGTGACGCGGAAGACTTTTCGAGCTACGTAGTTGCGGTCGACCGTGTAGTAGGCACAGATCGCGTACTGCTGGACGCCGCTGTTGAGGTCGTTGGCGTCGTTCTGGGCAGCGTCGGCGATCTGGTTGAGCAGGGGTGCGATTTCGTCCTCGCCACCTTCCTCGAGCTTGACCGATATCTGGGTCACGTCGCCCTGGGGTTTCTTGTCGACCGACAGGTGTTTGACTACGACCTTGTGGCACTTTCCCAGCTTCGCGTCTGGGTACGCGACGTGGCGCTTGATCCACTGTTCGAGCGATTGGACTATGAAACTCCGTGAGTCGCTGGACAAGGGAACCATCGGCCCGCGAGGTTACTGTAAATAATGAAGCGGCGTCAAGCGCGTATTATTGCGCCTTGGCGCTTCGTTCGCGGGAGGCGAAATTTGCTAGTTCGGTGGGCGGTTACTTGCGTACGCCGGTGAGCTTCCCGAGCTTCTTGCCGGCGGCGTTGCGGGCGCGCTTGAGGGTCACGTAGTCTCTGTGGACGGCTGACTTCTTGGGCTTGCCGAGTGCTCGCTTGCCGGCGGCGTGGTAGGCGCGGTCGAGCTTCTTGTAGTCGCGTCGTGCTAGGATGATCTGGGCTCGCTTGGTGGTGCGTGGCATGGTTCGTTACCTCGGGTCGGGGGTTGGTCGTATCCTACTTGATGTTGACGTTTTTCGGCAAACCGCCAGGGCGTGAATTTCCGGCGTGGACGTCCTTGGCGGGAGGTCTCGTGGCGGCTATGGCGGGGCGCGAGGAGCGCACGTGGCTCGAGTGGCCGGCGTGGACCTCGGCGGGCAGTCCCCGGCCGGGGACTGGCTTCGCCCAGACGGCGAGCCTCGAGGGCAGCTGCTGCTCGCCGGTGGAGTTCGTGGTGGATGCCGAGGAGGGGGTCGCGGGTGTCTGCGGGGTGATGCAGGCGGGGAAGGCCTGGTCGGCGGGGTTCGTCGTGCCGGGGTTCTTGTGGTCGCGCATCTTGGGGGCTCCAGGGGTGGTTGGGGAGAGTGTTAGAAGGCTAGGTCGTCGTCGGGCGAGCGTGTGTTTGTGTGGTGCTGGTTGTCCTCGAGATCTTCGAGGTCGGACTCGTCGAGGGGTCGCCATCCGAGGGTCGTGAGTTTCTGGTCGGGCTCGGGGAGTCCTTTCTCGCGCATGAACTTCGCGAGCTTCGCGTGTCCCTCGGGGGACAGGAGGTCGTCGAGCGCGTACGACTGCCGGTGTTCGTCGCAGTAGCCGAGCTGGCAGAATGTCACCCGGGTGATCTTTCTGCCGATCTTCGACCTGGTCTCGAGGACGGGTCTTTGGGCGGGGGCGTTCGGGCATCCTTTGTGCGAGCAGGTCACGGTGGGCTAGTCCCAGGCCATGCTGGAGATGGCCTCCTCGATGAGCTTGTGGGGGTTGAATCCAGCGACGACGGCGGACGGCACGGTGACCACGTCGACCTGGTGGAATTCTCCCTCGTCGTCGACGGGCAGGCGGAGGAGGTCGGCGGATGCTCCGCCGGCGAGGTGGGCGAGGAAGTAGACGTGCTCGGCGTCAATCACGGCTGAGGGTTCGACGACGACGTTTCGCCTGGTCTCGGGGTGGGAGATCTGCTTGATGGTCTTCTTGAGGGTGGGGGGAAGAGGGTTGCTGATGGGCATGAAGACTCGCTTGACGGTCTCCTCGGGACGCACGTAGTCGCCCCACACGCGGTGGATGAGGCGCCCTACGCGGTTCGCGAAGGCGTGGGGGTCGATGAGGTCGAGGAGGATGGAGTTGCGCATAGCCATGGCGCCCTCGTTCGTGAGGGGGTTGCCGAGGGGGCAGCCGATCTTGCGGCCCGGGGTGATGGTGACGGCGTTCACGCAGCGGCGGTTGTTGTTGCAGAACTGGGCGTTGTCGGCTTCTCCTCCGCCGTCGGGGTAGTGAGTGGGCAGCTCGTCTTCGGAAACGCTTGCCCGACGTAGTTTGTCGATCAGCTCGACTCCACAGTCGTGGCAGATGATGCTGCCGTCGTAGTAGAAGACGTCGGTGCTGACGGGGATGAGGTCGAGCCAGCTCATGTGGGTACTCCTCGGGGTAGGTTGTGGGCGAGCGTGTGCACGTCGCCGAGGGTGATGCGGCCGCGCTTGGCGAGTCGGTGGGCGACGCGCCTGATGATGGGTGTGAAGGTTGCGACGTATTGTCGGGCGAGCTCGTCGAGCTCGCCGAGGGAGCACGATGCGTGGGGGAGGAGCTCCGAGGCTCGTCGGTAGTCGGAGTCGGCGCCGAGGCGGGCGGAGATCGCTGGCTCGCCGCCAAGGCGCGCTCCGTGGTAGCCGGCGCAGAGGACCGTGATGCCTTTGTCGACGACGTTCGCGGGTGGGATCTCCGCGCGCGACAGGGGGACGAGGATGTTGGTGAAGTCGGGGGTCTTGGTCTCGCCGAAGTCGCCATCGTCGCTCACCTCGGACGTGGTGAATCCGATGCCGGTGATGGTCGCGATGACGGCGTGGGCGGCTTCGTGGTGGGCAGTGTAGTTCACGTCGCGGGATATCTTGGGTCGATGTTTTTTTGAGGCACGTTTCATGGTACCTACACGTGGTGTTCCCAGACCCTGAGGAGGCCGCAGCGGGCGAGGGCCGTTAACCACCAGAGGCTGCGCTGGCTGAGGGGTTTCTTCTTGACGATCGATTGGATGGTTGTCATGAGGACGCGCATCTGTTCGGCGTCGCGGGGAGACCCGACCTCGAGCAGTCCAGCGTATTCCTCGAGTCCCTTTTCGTCCACGACGTAGAGCTCTACGGCGGAGTCGTCGCGGAGGATCATTTTGACTGGAGCGTCGAAGTGTCGTGCGTCGTCTACGAGGACGTCGTCGAGGCGGGTCGGCATCGTCAGTCTCCGAGGCGGTTCAGGCTCGCGCGGCACATGACGGTGATTCGGTGGGAGAGGTCGTGGTCGTTCGAGTGCCAGCTTTCGTATGCGTCGGCGTAGTTGTCGAGGGAGACGACGAACGCCGCTTCCGCGGATTGCTCGTCGTGGAAGGGTATCGCGGAGCGGTCGATGGTTGCGAGGAGATCCTTGACCGCTTTGTGGATGGCGGCGAGGTCGGAGGCGGCGATGCCTCGGTCGAGTGCTTCGTGGAACGAGCGGAGGTCGGGGTCGGATGTGTCGAAGTGGTGGAGCACGCCGCGCATCTGCCTGGCCGTCGCGAGCAGGCACGTGGCGGTTGCTTCGCGGAGGTCGGTTAGCTTTGCCTCGTAGGCTTTGTGGGCGACGTTGAAGGCACGGTCTTGAGGCGTCTCGAGGACGGACTGGCGGGGAACCATCGGGTAGCGTCGTGCGAGTTTGGGCATGGGGTGTTGTCTTTTTATCCGTACTTGGCGGCTCGGGCTTGGGCGCGCTCGTATTCTACCTGGGCGAGCGGCATCTTGCGGTAGGTGGCGATGTCCCAGTCGGGGTGGTACTCGTAGTGGGCGAGGTCGCGGATCTTCCCCTTGGGGGTCTGGATGATTTTGTCGCCGAGCCACTCTCCACCCCTCGAGCGGACGAATGCTCCGACTCTGGCGTAGGCATCTTCGTCGAGGGCGCGGGTGGCGGGGTTGATGATGACGAGGTGGTAGGCTCGTCCCACCTGGTGCCAGTCGAGTCGGCCTGGGGCGATTCCGCTTCGGCCCTCGCGGTAGTGCTTCTCGGACTCGGCGGGCGTGTAGATCACGGACCGAGTGGAGAGCTTGGCGGGGATGCCGTGCTCGCGCGCCCAGGCGACGACCTCGACGACGTGGGTGCGCGTGGACGGCTCGAGGAGCTTCAGGGCGCGGGACTCCTGCGGGCTGAAGGTGAGCTCGAGCGCTGCCGCGGGGGAGCGGGCCCAGTTGGCGTTGGTCTCTTTCTGGAGCAGGATGTCCCAGGCCATGACGTGATCCTTCGTCAGTCGGCTTCTTCTGACTGGGCGGTGACGGTGATGTAGTAGGTCTTTTTGCTGTTGGGGTTGTGCTCGACGATGGTTACGTTGTTTTCGAGCTCGAGCGACAGGTCGACGGTCCGGGCGGCGGCCGACTCGTAAGATTTCTGGCGGCGTCCCTCGACGACGTAGGTGTTGGGCTTGTTCTTGGGCATGATCAGGTGCTCCGTGTTTGAGGTGGTATGATCAGCGCTCGAACTGGCGCTTGACCTCGCGGTAGAAGCCGGGGGGCGACGGGGATCTCGAGCATCATCTCGGGGACGTGCGGGGCGTTCTGACTGAGAGCTGCTTTGCCTTCGTAGCTCTCGTCGACGAACCGCTCAATGGTTCCGGAGGTGTCGACTACGATCCACCCGCGGCGAGGGTTGCCGTTCTTGTCGTTGCCGGCGTTGATCTTGATGGCGATCATGGTCAGTTTCCTTTTATGGCGTAGTAGATGGAGTTGAGTCGGTCGAGGTATCCTCGCTTGAACGTGTCGCTTTTCTTTGAGAGCTTGGCTGGTATATAGTTGCGGTGGACGATACTGCGGAGCTCTTTTTCGGTCAGGTTGGACGCGACGTCTTGTGCGAGGGAGGAGCCGGCTTGGTAGTCGGTGAGTGGAAGTTTTGACGAACGTTGGATCTTCTTGGGGGCAGGGTTCTGGTACTTTTTGGGCAGGAGATTGTCGTAGTTGCCGAGCTTGGCTTCGGTCTCGAAGGCGTCGCGCCAGTGGGAGGCGGCGAGGCGGCGAACTTCGACGGGGAACATCTTGTGCCAGTTGGACTCGCTGTCGCCGTATTCGCGCGCGTACTTCTTGGCGCCGGACTCGGCGAGGTACATGAAGAGCTGGACGGCCTTCTCGGGGTCGTAGGTTCCGCGGGCGATCTTGGTCACGAGGTTCTTGATGATGGAGGTGGTCTGTCCTCGGTAGAGGTCACCGTCGTTGTCGACGAAGAGGACCAGTTCCTGTGCGAGGCTTTGCGGAGTGTCGAATCCCATGGCGTTTTTTCTTTGTGGTGGTTCAGAGGTACCGGGCGATGATCCGGTTGAGCCGGGTCTTCGTCTCGGCTGCCCTCGCCCGGGAGATGCCGACCGCGATGGCCTGCTTCCGGGGGAGTCCTGAGCGTACCTCTTCGGCGATGAATTTTGAGGCGAGCTCGCGGGCTTGGCCGCGGAGCCTCGGGTATGTTCTTGGGGGTCTTCGGGTCTTCTTGGAGGTGATCTTCATGCTGGTCTCGCGTTTCGTCGCGCCTGGTTCTCGAGGCGTTTCGCCCTGGCGTGAGCGTGGTCGTAGTCTACACCCGTTTTCATGAGCGCCGCCTCGTGGCTCTCGTGGAAGGCTATGAAGGGCCACTCGGAGGAGTGAATCTGGGCGTCGATCCAGAGCTCACCTCTCGGGATGAAGCGGTAGCGGAAGCCGTTGCCGCCCTGGCTGAAGTCCGAGTCGTAGTGGTCTCGCACGTGGGTGCCGTTGACGAGCACGACCTCGCGTCCGTGTGGGTCTACTTCGCCGAGGTAGGTTTTCCAGGGAGCGCCTGGGGGCGTCTCGAGGGATCTGCGGGTTGGTGAGGGGCTCGTCTGCCACTCGTCGGGGGAGATCGTCGCTTCGGGGTGCCACGTATTCATCGCTTTTGTCTCCTCGGGAGGTCCTCGAGGTACTTCATGAGCTCGATGAATTTGTCGGCCTTGTTGGAAAGTCCCATCTGCACCAGTCGCGACGTCACGTCAGCGACTACATAGGCGCCCCGCTTGAGGAGGGAGTAGGCGTCGAGGGCGTCTTTCGGGTCTTCTCGGCCTACCAGGAACTTGGAGGTTACGAGTAGGTCTATGGGGAAGACGGGGATCTCCGAGCCCTGGTACTTCTTGGTGACGGCCATCTCGACGGCGCTCTTCTCGGGGTCGCCGGTGGCGAATATGAGGTCGATCCTTTCGTCCGGTGGGTTGCCCTCGGGGAGCACGATCCAGTGTGAGGGGGACACCTTGTCGAGCACGAAGTTTTCTGGGGAGATCTCCTGCAGGGAGCGCAGGAGCTTCGTTCGGTCGGTGGCGAGGAAGAAGGCGTCGACGTCGGCCGTTTCTCTCCGGTATCCGTGTGCGGCGACCGCGATGCCTCCGCCGATCGCCGCGGGGACGCCGGCTCGCTTCGCGGCGGTGAGAACCAGGTCGAGCATCTCCTTCTTGGTGGTGGGCATGGGTCTTCTCAGGCGTCGTATCGCCAAGGTCCTTGGGAGACGACCTCGTCCATGGACATGACGGGGATCTCCTGGGTCTTGCGGGGGTCGCCGGCGACGAGCTCCTTGTACCGGCGGATCTCAGCACGGCGTTCGGAGCGTCGCAGGGCGGACGGCAGCAGGAGCAGTCCGGCGGCCGCGAGGAGTCCGAGCCCGGCGGCGGTGTAGGCGGTGGGGACCTGGTCGCGCGCGAAGCTTTGCTCGATCTGTTTTCGGTAGAAGAGGTCGTAGGCCATGGTTCAGACCTTGTTTAAGGGGTAGGTGCTGGTCGCGGACTCCAAGATTGCTCGGGCCGTGCGGAGCTTGTGGACGAGCGCTCGCATCTTGTTCGCGTCGTCGACGGAGAAGGTGTCGTCAGACTTTACCCAGTCGAGGAGGTCAGTCGCGTTTCGCAGCTGCCTCTCGACCGCGGTGCAGCAGCGACCGGCCTCGGTCCTGATCGCCGAGAGGGCATCGCGCAGGCGCGGCAGGCTCGGATCTGCGAGCCGGGAGACCTTGGACCTCACCCGAGGAGCCCTCCGAGGAGCACGTGGGTGAGCACGCCGGAGACGACGCCAGTGAAGACGTCTCGGCGGGCGCTCGCGGCGTCCACGTGGTGGTCGGCCGCCACGGCGCGGATGTGTGCCCTCAGCTCCGCGGCGCAGCCCGGGAGGTTCGCGCGGTCGGCCAGGTGGTGCGCCCTCGCGAGCTCGAGCAGCGAGGCGCGGCCGCCGCGGGCGTTGGTGAGGGTTGTCTTGAGGTAGTCGATCTCTCGGTTGGACATGGTCACACGTTATTCCTCTACGGCTGAGACCTCGGACGTGGTGGTGAGCGAGCTCGGGGCGAGGTCTTGGAGGTCGCAGATTTTGTAGTTCGACCCGCGGGTGCCGCTTGGCCACTCGACGCAGGCTTTTCGGCCGTTGGGGTTGATGGACACCGTCGCCAGCACGCGGGACGCCTGGCAGTCGACGTGGAAGACTTCCTCGCCGGAGTCGAGGGTGTCGACGTGGCGTGCGTCGGTTGTCTGGCCGACTACCTGCTCGGCGGCCTGTCTGGCCAGGTGGATGAGGTGCTTCATGGCTCAGAGGTCGTTTTCGGCCTGGAGGAAGGTATCGAAGTCGCTTCCGAGCAGCTTCTCCAGCTTGGAGTGCATGGATACGCAGGCTCGCCAGGTCTTGAGGGCAGAGCGGGAGTCGGTGTCGTAGCCGAAGTTGGAGCAGAATTCCTCGAAGGACTCTTGGCCGGAGCTGGCGTCCGAGAGGAGGCAGGACAGGACGCCGGCGGCCGTGGGCTCCTGCTTGATGCCGGTGCCCTGCCAGAAGTCGACGGTCAGGCGCCTGCCCTGGTAGGCGAGGGTGCAGGTGTAGCCATGGGATCGCTTCTGCCAGTCGTCCTGCTTGTCCCAGGGAACGCGTGCTCCCTGCTTCGACTTGAGGGTCACGTTCTGGGCGAGCTTTGAGAGTTTCATCGCGGCATGTCCTTCTCGTTGTTTGAGGGTCATCTTACCCGAAGCCTGAACAAAGTGTCAAGAAGTATTTTTGAGGGGAGCGCGGCGACCCGAGGTAGCGAGCACGATCGCCGCGCCGAGGAGGCCCGCGACGCCGGCGATTGAGGCTGCCGGGCTGGGGGCGGCGGGTGGGGGTCCAGAGGGGGGAGGAGCGGCGGTTGGCGTCGAGTCGGCCGGTGCGGTCTCGAGGGCAGTCAGCCGCGCGGCGAACCTCCGGTTCTCGTCGAGCATGTCTTTGAGGGCGACGAAGTCCTGCCCGGAGTAGCGCCCGCGGTGCTCGTCGCGGAAGGCTTGCCAGCGGCGCAGGAACTGGCCGAACTCTTTGCGCAGGGGGACGGGGAGCTTGTGCGTGGCGTGGAGTCGGAGGTTCTTCTGGAAGTTTCGGAATGTCTCCGTCTCGATCGTCTGGGCGAGCTTGGGGGCCTCGATGTCGGCGAGGACGTCCTCGGCCATCTGGCGCCGGGTCTTCTCCGACATGCCGGCGGACCAGTTCCTGGGAGTGTCGCCGAGGATGAGGTCGCGGGCCATGGTTATCGTCCTGCTTCCTTGAGGACCTGCTCGAGCTGGTGCGCGGCGTCCTTGAGGGCGAACCGGGAGTTTCCGACCTGGTCGTGGGCGCGGTCGAGTCGCTCGACGGCCTTGTCGGGTCCCTTGGGCTGGCCGAACTTGAGGTTGCGGAAGACGGCGAAGATCCTCACGACGGCGCGCTCGGCGAGCTGGTCGGCCTGGTGGAGCTCGCGGAGGGCCCTCTGCAGCTCGGACGCCTCGTCGAGGGGACTCGACAGCTTGATCTCCTTGGTCCTGGGCATGGTTTATCTCCACCTCTCACATAAACCTCGATTGGCTTTACCGGACGATTCCCACTACTTTCCCAATCATCCTGATTCTAAATCGCGGAAAATTGAGGAGTGTTTGATGCAACTCGGGCATGGCCAGTCGTGGCCATTTTCTTTGCTTCCATGCGAGCTTTTCGGAGGGTACGGTGCCTGGACCACTCGTCCATTTCTCCCAGTTCTGCCCGACCGATTGTTACAACATACATTTTTGCCATTAGAGTTCTCCTATCGTTTCAGTTCTTGGACCTTCTCACAGGAGGCCTCCTCGGCGTGCTCGAGGACGACCTCTGCCGGGTCGTCTTTGCGCTGGACCAGGCAGTCGGTGTCCGAGCAGAAGAGGATCTTCCAGTTTTTCTTGAGTTGGTACATGATCATATCCTTATTTGGCCGGTCTTCTCGTCGTGAGCAAGGCTCCGAGGATCGCCTTGTGACTTTTCTTGACGGTGAGGGTTGGTATAATGGATTATTTGAAGAGTGGATTGGTTACCACCGGTAGTATGGGGAGTTTGTCTTAGTGAGGTAGGTGTGGAGTTTGTAGGCGTCGTTTGCCATGGCACGTCCGTGGGCGAGGAAGCGCAGGCGGTTCTTGGCGGGTTCTGGAAAATGGTCGCGGTAAACGCCGGATACTAGAGGTCCATCTTCTCCATAGAGTTGTATGCACCGATCGGCGAGGCCGTTCCAGGCTTGGTGGAGTGTTGCCATCAGTTCGAGGAAGTAGTCGGCTCGCTGGCGGTGGGCGGACTTGGAGGACGGAATGCTGAACTGTTGGGCATATTGTATGGCTACGCGGGGTTCGCGGAGCATGTTCACGGGACCATTGTATTTCGGCATCCGCACGCGCTCGACGTAGGTGCGGTCTCCGAGCAGTGTTTCGGCCAAGGCTTTTTCTGATTGGCCGTGGTGCAGGTATTGCTGGTAGTGACGTTCCAACTCGGGTTCGAGTTCGAAGGTGGATTCTGGGATCAGTTTGATTGTCATGGTTGAGACCTCGGGGTTAACCGTCGACGGACTGTAGACCGAGATTGTCTTGGAGGGGTTGCGAGGGTTCGACGATTCTCCACTCGATGCGGATGTCGTAGTCGGCCAGGTAGTGGCCGTCGTCGTCTGCGAACCCGTTGTTGTTTTCGAGGCGGTTCGTAGTGAACCGGCCCGGTTCGTCGGTCCAGTAGTAGAAGTCTTGGACGCGCAGTCCGGTTTTCTCGTAAATGAAGTCGGTGAAGTGCGACCGGATGGAGGCGCGGGATGGTTTGGTGGTCGACTTGTAAGTGTTGGACCACTGGTCAATGATTCGTTCTTTGCCTTGGGCACCGTTCTCGGGGTCCCAGTCGTCTACGGTCTTGAGGCCGGAGAAGATGATCTCGTAGGTCTTCATTTGGGGTTCATCCTTGTTCGGGGTAGGTGTCGGGTACTCCGACGACGACGGTCTTCCTGGAGCCGCCGAGCCACTTGACGCCGAGGTAGGTGACGCCGGCGACGGCGAGGAGCGCCCAGAGGGCGTGGTTCGCGGTGTCGGCGCGGTCGCGGAGGTCGTCCTTGAGCTCGGCCCACGCGGTGTTCTGGGTTTGGTTGATGCCATAGAGGCCGGCGGCTTCTATCCAGATGCGGGTGAGGCGGCGTAGGAACTCGTCGTAGGCGGGAGATCCCGGCGAGTAGGTCGCGCGAGCCTCGCGCGATCTTCCGTATACGTCGGCGGCCGAGCGGGCCTCGGCGACCGCCGTGCGCAGGGGTAGGTGGTCGCGCGACGCTACCCAGTCAAACCACGTGGTGTTCTCGTCGAGCATGCGCTCGCCGCACCGGACGCCGGCGAGGAGCTTTGCCCGCATCTCGGCGGCGGTGAGTTTCTTGGGCATGGTCCGCAGGAGCTGGAGGAGCTCGCCCGCGTAGGGTACGGGGACGGGTACCATGCCCTTCCGAATGAACTTCTGGGCGAGGTCGTGTGCGTCCTTGACGAGGCCGTCGAAGGTGACCTTGTTCACCTTGAGCATCATGTTCGGTCCGCCGGGGACGAGGCGCATGTCGGCGGCGAACGGTCGCCAGCGGGTGACGAAGTTGTCCCAGGAGCGTTCGTCGTCGCGCGAGAGGTGGGCGTCGCCGTGCGCGCGGCGGGATTGCTTGACCCCTCGGTCGACGGCGTCGACGTAGTTCTGGGCAGCGTCGAGGTCTGTGAAGGAGATCTCGTAGAGGTTCCACCCCGACTCCGTCCTGGCTCCGCGAGCCTTCCGGGCGGCGACGTCGGGGTAGAACATGTCGCCCACGGCCAGGTACTCGAGGGAGCCTGGGGGTGGGGGAGCGCCGCGGGCGAAGTTTCTTGCCATGTTTCTTCTCAGGGTTCAGCGTCGTTGACGTCTGTATGTGTACGTTTTTCTATGGAGCTTAGTCTTGGTGTTGGCCTAGTAGCTTGGAGAGGTCGTGTTTGAGGCCGACGAAGGTTCTGACTTGAATTTCGGCGTCTCCACGTCGTTTGTTGTCCTCGAACTCGTCGATGGTCAGGGTCCACGCTGGTTTTGAGGAGACGTTGCGCTGCAGGTTGAACCTCATCTCGCGACCTCGTCCGTAGTGCCATACGATGACTCGGGACGGGTTACCAGAGTTGTCGTAGTAGGTCTCAGGCCATAGGGTGAAGAAGTTCGCTCTGCTGTGTTTCTCGAGGAAGAGCTGCAGGTCGATTATTCGCTGAGATACTTCTTTCTCGTACTTGTTCGGACGGGCTGGATTGCCGTAGTTCATGATGACATCCTCAACTCGAGTACTCTTAGGAAGGCGCCGTAGTTGCTTTGTCCGTGGATCTGGTCGCAGACGTAGGCGACGACGGCCATGGCGTCTTGTTTTCTCAGTTGGGCAATTTTGTCCACGGCTTTCCTGAGGTTGCCGTTCTGGGAGTTGGCGACGTCGATCATGGAGACGATTTCGTGGACGAAGGTCATGAGGCTCATCGTAGATCGCGGCATGTGTGGATCCTCTTGTGCGGTTACTTGATTATCCGGCCTTCTTGGAGGGTTTTCCAGACGCCGAGCCGGAACCAGTATTTGTCCTGCTCGGGCATCTGGTTCCACTCGGGTTGGGGGAACGCGAGGGCGCCGACGCCCTCGACGACGGGGGCGAGCTCCTTTTGGGGGAGCGGCAGGTGTAGCTGCTTCCTGGCGACCTCGTCCAGGACGACCGGCAGGACCTCGCGGCCGGCGGTGCGGCCGGCTTTGAGCAGGAGCTTCTCTTTGGTGCTGATCTTCGGTCGTCTCGGCATGAGTCACCTGCGGTGGAAGTTGGAGATCGCGAGCATCCCGAGGGCGCTCGACAGGACGAGCATGCCGATGGCGGCGCGGTTGCCGGCTCGGCGCACGTCGAAGCGGACGTCGTCTATCTTGTCGAAGATCTGCCGCTGCTGCTTGGCGGGGAGCGCGATGGAGCCGCAGCTCCAGTCGCGCCGGGTGCGTCCGAGTAGGAGGTCGTGTGCCATGGTGGTCTCACCTCAGGGTCGGTAGAATTCGTCGTAAGGGAGGACGATCTCGACGTCAGGCCTGCCGCGGAGGTCGTCAGTCCAGTTTACCCCGTGTCCGATTGACTGCATCCCGAGGTAGAAGCCGAAGGTCTCGCGGTCCTTGGCGAAGCCGGCGCGGCGGGCCTCCTCGTAGAGTCCCTCGAGGCCGGGCTTGTCCGAGAGGCGGGCGCGGTTCAGGTTGGCGAGGACGATCTTGTGGGCGAGATCTTCGGCCCAGCGGATTGCCCACCTGGGGGTCGGAGGGGCGGCCTGGTAGAGGTCGACTCCCGACAGGGACTCGCCGGCCGCCTCCTGCTCGTCGCCCCAGAGGGACGCCCAGGGTCCGCGGGCCATTTCCGTCAAGATTTCCTGGGATTCTGGGCTCCCGAAGATGATGCTCTGGTCGGTGTTCTTCTTGCGCTTCGGCATCGTGGGTTCTCGCGGCAGAATTTTCAGTTTGACACTTGGTTCAGGCTGTGTCAGGATAGCACGCAGGAGGGAGGAACGGACGATGAAAATTACGGAGCGACGGGTTCGAGACTTCGTGCTGGCGATCTTGGTCGCGCTCGTTGCGTACGCGCTCGCGGGGTGCGACGGCGGGGCGGGTGAGGAAGAGGGTCTTCTTCCGGACGGAGGACTGAACGTCGAGGCTCTTCGTCGGACGGATGCAGGTGTCGTGACTTGTGAGATTCCGTCTCCTACCGGCGACGTCTTCATGACGGATGCTCACGGTAATGACTCCAAGACGACTCGTCGGGAGTACTTCACGCAGGTTGCTGCAACTGGGTCGGCGGGACGTTGGGGTGTCGTGGTGAACGCCGGGGAGGGCTTCAGGTCGTGCGTGGGTGAGAGTGGAAACAATCCCATCAGTACGGTAGACGGTGCGACGGGAAAGCCGGTGACGATCAGCGATCCGTGTGACACGGCTCGCAGTTTCTCCGATTGCGTGGTGACGGGCACGACGATTCACTACACGAAGGCTACGCAGTTGGAAGAGTGCAAGACGGTCATGACCACTTCTCAGTGTTCGGACGTCGAGCACGATTTCGTGGACTCCGTCGGCTTCAAGCGGTGCTGGGTAGTGAGTTGTGATTGGGCTAAAGATTCTTCGGGTCAGATCGTCGTGCCTAACACGATGGTGTGTACGGGGGCGCTCGGAGGAGTCTTGTGGACGAGCGAGGTCGAGATGGCTCTCTGCGATCCACAGGGAAGGTTCGTCGGGTGGTCGTGTCCTTCTCCCGAGCGAGTGAGCTGCAGTTAGGTTGGGCATTCGTTAGATCCCGATCTCGCAGGACACGGCGAGCATCGTCACGGTCGCCTGGCCTGAGCGAAGGCCGACGATGCACTCGTCGCCGACGACGTTGATCTCGGGGGCCGTGTTGGGGCTGATGTGGACGAAGTCGATGGGACGTATTGCGTTGTGCAGGAGAACGTCGAGCTCGGTCGAGGTCGGGAATCGCAGGATCTTGATCCTGCGGGTGTTTGCCGGCAGCGAGAAGAACGCGTAGTTCTGGAAGCCTCCGATGATGGTGGGGCTCGAGACCACGACGGGAGTAGGTGCGGCGACTTCGTTCGAGCAGTAGCACCAGATGGTCTTGTAGGTCTTGGCGTGTGGTTTGTTGAAGTAGGAGGCCATCACCTTGACCAGGACGGGTTCCGGGTATACGGGCACGTCGGCCGGTGGAGGACCAGGGTCGGTGACGAGCAGCGGAGCTCCCGGACCGAGCGGGGCGACCCCCTGGACCTGGGCGAGCGACTGCGGGGGGTCGGTGCCGAGCACCGGCGCGAGCAGGAGGTTGTCATACCTCGCGTAGGCGCGCAGGACGCCGGTCGGGACGGTGACGGTGGTGACGCCGTCCTGGGGCTCGACCGCGGCGCCGGCGACGTCGAGCCGGCCCACGAAGGGTCCGACGGTGAGGTCGAACTCGACCCTGGTGAAGCGGCCGCCGTTGCCGTACTCGAGGATCCCGGTGATCGGTCCGGGGAACCCCGGGTAGGGGTTCTCGACTCCCTGCAGGATGCGCGAGAGGGTGAACACGACCGAGGTGGTCTGCCCCACGGCCGAGCCGGCCCGGAGGTCGAGGATGCGCGGCGGGTTGGTCTGGGGGATCACGGTCCCGACGTTGCCGTTTTGCGGGATGACGATCGAGCTGTTGCCGATGTTCTGGTCGGCGTCCTCGAGGAGGGGTTTTTTGTCTGCGTCTGTGTTGCGGCCCATGGCGGTCTATCCTTTGTTGAGTCGCTCGCGGTCGGCGATGCGGTAGGTTCCTGGTTTTTCCGTGGTGACGAGGCTGGCGCCCACCTTGACGGCCAGCGGACCCTCGCTGCGGAGCAAGATGCGGAGGGGTTTCTGCGGGGTGACGGTCTCCCTCAGGGGCTCGCCGAACTTGTAGTCCGAGACGCGGCCGGGGGCCACGATGATGAAGTGGCCGACGGCGATCTGCTCGACGAGCACGTCCGCGTCGGCCGGCTCCTGCGACATGAAGAGGACGGGGTTCTCCATCGACTGCTCGGGGACGACCACGAGCCTGACGGTCGAGCGCGGGGAGAGGGTGGTCGACTGGAACTCCACGCGGGTGTTCTCGCGCAGGACTACCCTCGCGGTGTCGATCTCGTCCTCGTCGCGCTGTTGGGCCATCGTTACCTCGACCTTCCCCTCATGGAGGCGAGGTCCTGCTTGATGAGCGCGATGTCGTCGGTGAGTCTCCGCAGGGTCTCCTCTTGGCGGGTCATGGCCTCGCGCATTTGCTTGACGGCCTCGGTGAGTGTGGTCTTCTCGGTGGCGGCCTGGACGGCGGCGAGGTTGTATTCGGTGCGCTCGACGTAGAATGCCTTGCCGACGACGCCTATGACGGTGCCGGTGGAGATCACGATCCCGAGGATGAGCCCCACGGTGACGACGAAGGACGCCGAGCCGATGGTCGTCACGCGCTCGGGTGGACGGGGGTCCATCATGGTTTGCGGCGGCGGGGTGAAGGTGGGGACTCCCTCCGGCATGGTGTAGGGCATCTACTGGGTCCTCCTCTGCTTCTTGAGTATCGACACCCTGTCCTTGAAGTAGGCCTCGAGCTCCTTGTGGCCGAGCCTGCGGGCGATGACGGCGCCGTCCTCGGCCTGGTCAACCGAGAGTCCCTCGGGGGAGACCCGGCGGAGGTGCTCGAGCCTGCGCTCGAGCATCCACCGCCTGCGGGCGGGCTCCGCCAGCGCGGCCCTGATGAGGCCGTACGTCAGGGCGGCGGCGGCGGCGATTCCCCACATGGTGACTCTAGGTCTCGACTTTGACGCCCTTCTTGGTCAAGAAGTCGAGCATCTTCTGGCCGACGGCGAGCTTGGTTTGCTCGGTCGCAGCGCTGCCGGTCTGAGCGACGACGGCCCGGTTGAAGTCGCGCTTCGACATCTTCTTGCTGGTCAGGGCGTTCGCGACGTAGTCCTTGAAGGACGGTTCGCCGGCGTCTCCCGAGCTTGAATCTCGCGATATGATCGGGATGTTTCTGGCCTTGATGGCTGCCAGGGACTTGTCGATTTCTTTCAGGAAGGTGTCGACTGACTGGAGGTCGTTGCGGCTGAGCCCGAGGTCGTTGAGGATGTTTTGGGATAACGACGTGTCTTGTTCTTTGACCCTCATCCGGTAGAGCCAGGCCATGTCCTTGTTGGTGAGGGGGTTTTTGAAGGGAGTTTTTTGCGTGATAGATCGCGCGACGGCGTTGTCGAAGTCGTTCCACAGTTGGTTGAAGTGGAGGACTTCAACCTTCGTCAGGCGAGTGCGATATCCGGGCTGGTCAGCCTCGTCTCCCGAGCTCGTCGCGACCTTCTCGACCTCGACTCCCTTTTCGTAGTTGCTCTTGGCGGTCGACACTCCCGCTTTTCCGTAGGCGTTTGACTCGAACGGCTTGAGCAGGTCGTTATCTTGAACGGGGATTTTTCGATCAGGTTCGATCTTGGCAAACACTGCTCGGCGGATGGGAGACATGGTGGCCGCCATGATCTCCTGCCAGTACGTGAAGCAGTGACGCTTGTCGCCTTTGCGAGCCTCTTCGGACAGTTGCTTGAGGTTGACGACCATCTTGGATAGCTGGTCTCTGTCGAAGCTATCTCCTTTTTGAGCGCGTTCGGTTCGGAGCTTCGTTCCGTAGGCGATGATCTTCGCCATGTCTCTCACGACCGGATTATTTTTGATGTCGACCGGAATGTCACTGTCCCACGATCTTACGTCGTTGCCCGAGCTTGTCTCCTGAACGGCGGCGGCGGTCGGCTGGGCGGGCGCCGGGGCCGGAGTCTCGGCGTGCTGCCGGACGGCCGCGGCGGGCTCGGGAGACGGCGCGGGGGCCGGTGCGGGCGCCGGGCGCGCTCCTCCGCCTCCTTTCTTGGCGGCGAGGGCCGTGGCCAGCGAGGTGGCCGAGGCTGCCAGGGCCGTCGACGGGGCGATGACGGCGAGGTTCTGCCGGAACCAGCCGAAGGGAGACCAGCCGAGGGTGTCCGAGCCGGCGGTGCGGACGACCTCGCTCTTCGCCCGGGTGGCGACTCCCTCGCGGTAGTTTGCGAGGGGGTCACGGGTCGCGAAGGCGAGGGCTCGGAGGGACTCTCGGAGCAAAGACCCGATCCCGGTGATGGCCGGCTGGGGCAGGTCGGGCAACGTGGAGAGCGGGGTGGTCGGGTCGGGAGGCGGGGCGAGCGCCGCGATCTTCGCGGCCACCTTGTGCTTGCCGAGCCGCTCGGCGAGCCTCTCGGCGACCTGGGCTTCGTCGGCGCTGATGGTCCCCGCCTCGGCGGAGGCGACGTACGCGGCGAGCTTCTGGTCGGCCTCGGTCTGCTCGGTGGCCGACAGCGGGGGATTGACCTTGGCCAGGAACTCCTTGCGAGCGGAGGGCTTGGCGGCGAGCGCCTTGGCGGCCACGGCGGCGGCGGCTAGGGTGACGGCGGCGGCGGTGGCCTCGGGGGCGGGGTTTTCGGTGGTGGCGGCCTCCGTGATTTTCTTGACCTCTGCGATCGCCTTCGGGTCTCCCTCGGCGACGCGCTCTTGCAGGTTGACGGCGTCTCGCATGGCGGGCGAGACGGGACGACCCTTCTGGATGTCGTCGATGGTCTGGGCGGCGACGACGTTGCCCATGTTCCTGATCGCGTTTGGGTCGCCGGACTTGGCCTCCTCGAAGTTCTTGTTGATGGCCTCTCTGGCGGTCGGGTTGCCTGCCTCCTTGGCGGCGACGACGGCGGCCGTCTTCTTGAGCGTCTCGGTGGCCGACGGTGCCTGGGCAGCTGCGACGGCGAGCTCGCCGGCGGTCTTCCGGTCGCCGAGCGCGGCGGCGGCCTTCGCCCCGGCCGCGAGCTCTTCGCGGCTGCCGGTTCCGGCTGCTGCCTTGGATCGCGCGGCGGCGACCTTGGCCCGAGCCTCCGACTTCGTCATCTTGTGTTTCTTGTCCTTCTTCGAGGCGAGCACGGCGGTGGTCACTGCGCCGGTGGCGACCGCGGCGGCTACGACCTTGGCGACCTGCAGGCGCCTCACCGCGCGCTTGGCGTTGGGGTTGCCCTGCTTCGCGGCGGCCTGGACGAGGAGCACTTGTCGGACGGCTTTGGGGTTGCCCTTCTGGGCTCGGGCGAGGAGGTGTCCGGCAGCGGCGAGGTTGCGGCGCTCGCGCGCGGTCGGTGCCGCCTGCCTGACGTTCTTGGCGAGCCGGAGCTTCTGCACTCGCTGCTGAGCCTTCTTGTCGCCCTTCTTGGCGAGCTCCACCTGCTTGGCGATGAAGGCTCGGGCCTTCGGGTCGCCGGCGGCGGCCTTGCGCTCGACCCTGGACAGTCGGGCGAGCTCCACGCGGCGCTCGGCTCGCACGAGCTTGTTCGCCGCGGCGGCCTCGAACCTTCGCTGGACGGCTGCGACCTTGAGCCGGCGGGCGTTCGAGGCGAGCGCTCGGGCCTCCTTCTTCTGGGCCTTCTCGCGCGCCTTGGTGGCCTTCATGCCGGCGTAGACGACCCGCAGGTCGCGGGTGGCCTGGGCGTCGCCCTTCTGCGACTTCGCGATCATGGTCTTGAGGGCGGCCTTCGCCTTGGGGTCGCCCTTCCGCACCAGCTGGTACATCTTGGCGCCCGCGCGGATCTTGATCCCGGCACCGTCCTTGGCCTTCGCCTTGGTGGCGATCTTCTTGCTCTCCTCGCCGACGAATGCCTCCCAGCTGCCCGAGAAGCTCTCGGCGTCGTCGGTCTGCTGGTTGGCGAGCGACGGGTCGGCCTCGACCTCGCGGGTGCGCATGGCGGCTTCCTTCGACAGGGCCTCCGCGTCGGCGGCGTCGGCGTCGGCGTCCGCCGCGGCGGCGATGGCCTCCTGGGCGCGTAGCTCCGCCTGGGTCTGGGCGTCGGCGGCGGCGGCCCTGGCCTCGGAGGCCTTGCGGCGGGCGGCGGCCGCCCTCAGCATGGCGAGGCGCTGCTGCTCGGGGGAGCTGCCTCCTTTGCTGACGATGCCGAGCTTCTGGCCGGTCCACTTGGCGCCCTTGTAGAGGTGCTTGGCAGGGAGCCAGATGGGTGCGGTCGCGTACCTGAAGGTGTCGGAGATGGCGGAGCCGCAGAGGTCGCCGCCCACGACGGCGCCCGAGGCACGCAGGCGCCGCAGGCCCTCGACGGCGCGCGGGTTCCCGGCCTTGGCGAGGCTTCGCAGGGCCGCCAGCATCTTGGCCTCGGCGGGCGTCATGGCGGCGGCGGCTGCCCCGCAGGCGGCCGACCTGCTGAGCTTGGAGTCGCGGTCGACGAGCTCTTCCCACCCGACTTTTCCGGCCGCGTGGGCATGAACGACCTGCCGGAGGTCGCGGGTCTTCTGCGCGAGGGCGAGGACGCCTCGCTCGTCGCACTCGGAGAGCGTCTGGCCGTCGAGCCGCTTGCCGAGGACGGTGGCGGCCCTCGCGCAGAGCTGGTTCTTCTCGCGGGCCACGTCCACTCCGCGGAGCATGCAGCCCCCGACGAAGGCGCCGTGCACGGCCGTGAGGTAGGCGGGGGTCGCCGCGTAGAGGTCGCCGTGGACGACCTTGACCCTCTGGAGGATCTTGGCGATCTCGGCGGCCGCCTGGGCCTCGGCGCCGGTCAGGGCTCTGCCTGCCAGGATCTTCGCGTAGAGCTGGTTCGCCACCTCGAGCTTACCCGCCTTGGCGAGGGCGTTCTGCACCACCTTCGAGATGGGCGTCGGGTTCTCGTGGCCGACGAAGGTCCCCGACGAGATGGTCTTGGCAGGCTCGACGAGCTCGCCCTTGATCGAGGACTCGATCGCCTTGAGCTGGGCCTCGGTCGCGGCGGCCTGCTCCTGGGCTGCCCTGACGGCGTCGGCGGCCGACTTGGCGCGTTCGGCCTGCGCGAGCACGTCCTGGCGCTTGCCGAGTTTCTTTTGCAGCTCGGCGTTCTCCTTCCAGGCCTCGATCTCCCTGTCTTTGAGGGCTCTCTCTTCCGCTGGCTTGAACCAGTAGCCGGGGTTGAGCTTGTGGAGCCAGGCTCCCGAGGTCGTTGTGCTCGGGTTCGAGACTCCGGAGGCGAGGAGGGTGGCGTAGAGCGAGCGCGCGGCGGGGTGGCCGTCCTTGGCGAGCCTCGCGATCACGGCGAGCTCGCCGGGCTTGACCGGCTGCCCGGAGCGCAGCTTGTCGACGGCGACCTTGATCATCCGGTCGGCCTTGGGCGAGCCCGGCTTCTTGGACGGAGAAGCTCCTGACAAGATCTCGGTGGCGAAGGCGCCGAGCGAGTCCTCGCCGGCGATGCCGGTCGTCGGGTCGGAGGCGCGCTGGTCGTCGCGGTCGGTGCGGGTGAGGATGCCTTCCATGGTTTCTCCTTGAGAGTAGGCGTCGGCGTTCGGGTCCTGGTAGCCGGGGTCGGGTTGCTGGGCGTACGGGTTGGCCGCGTACGGGTCTGCCGCGGCGGGATCTGCGGACGGGTCCATGGAGGGATCCATGGCCGCGTTCGGGTCGGCGTTCGGGTCGGCGTCCGGTCCCGTCGCGGAGCGTTCGCCCTGGGTGTTGTTGACGACGACTTGGGACTGTCCGAAGAACCAGGCCAGGGGGTTCCACCAGGACCCCATGACGTCGGTTCCGCAGATCTCGGCGCCGAGCACGTCGGCGCCGCTCACGGCGAACGTGGTGGGCAGTCCTGCCCGGGCGATCTGGGACTTCGCCCACGGGGCGGACTTCGCGAGGTAGTACGAGCGAGGCTGCACGGTGAGTCCTTGGGCCTGGTCCTGCCTGCCGAGGAAGTTCGCGTGCTCGCCGACGAGCTTGCGGTAGAGGTTCCGGACGACCTGGGCCTTCTGGCCGTCGCGGCCCGGGACGTACCTCATGAGGGTGCTCGTCGTCTTCTTCCGGGCCCAGCTGGCGGCGCTCATGGGGGCCCTGGCGAGGCGGTCGGCGTACTTCCCGCCGGGCAGGCGGCGGACGGCTCGGCTCGCGAGCGAGGTCGGGAGGGTGGCGATCTTCTTGAGCTTCGAGAGTCCGGGGATCCCGAACCCGACGTCGTCTCCGTCCGATCGTCCGGGCATATCTTTCTCGTCCATGATGTCTTCTCCGTAGGTGGCGTCGTCGAGTACCTTGTCCATCGCCGTGTAGCCGTCTTTGGTGCGGTCGAGGAGCCACTGTTCTTGCTCGGCGTCGTCGACCTTCCGCAGTCCCTCGAGGCCGGGCAGGTCGTCCAAGATCTTCTTCTCCTCGTCGGACAGGGGCCGCATGGTGTCGAGCACCCGCTGGGTCTCCCCGGGCGACTCGTCGTCCGCGAGGTCGTCGAAGACGTCGTCGTCCTCGCCGTCGGTCGCGAGGTTCTGGTCGGCCGGGTTGAGTAGGGCCAGGAGGCCGTCGTCGGTGAGGTCGGGTGCGCCGTTGTCGTCTTCCGGCAGGTCCGTGAGGTGGAGCTCGTCGCCGGTGTCGTCGTTCTTGTTCATGTCGCGGCTCCGTTGGTCAGGCGGTGGCTCGTCCGGGACGTGATCCGGGCAGGTAGAGGGAGAGGCCGGCTGACTGCATTACGCGGTCTACGATCTTCTTCGCCCGGAAGAAGTCGCGGGTCGTGGGCGTCTTCCCGCCCGTGCGCCTGGCTTGCCTCAGGACCGCGGCCCGGTAGGCTACGTTCGGGACCTGGGTGGTGTCCTCTCCTCCGAGCGAGAATGACTGGACGCCGGCGAACACGCCGCTTCGGGTGAGGATCTCGAGTGCGCGGGACGCCTTGGGGTCGCCCTTCTTGGCTCGGATCCGCAGCGAGGCGACGTTCTTCTTGACGGCGGAGATCTTCTTCCGGGCGGTGGGGTCGCCCGAGTCGGCGCGGAGTTTGGTTGCGGCCAGGTCGGCGAGCATCGCCATCTCGGCCGGGGTGAGCCGGAAGTCCACCTCGTCGGTGAGGCGGGCCTCGCAGCTGTCCCGGGCCCAGTTGCGACGAGTTTTTCCGAGGAGGAGGTCGCGTGCCATGGATCTAGCCGGTGAGCTTGACTTGGTGCTTGTTGAGGAAGGCGATCATCTTGCTGCCCACCAGGGTGCGCTCCTTCTCGGTGGAGGACAGGCCCGCGTGGAGCCAGATCGCCTTCTTGAGGTCGGCCCGGGTGATCTGCTTGCTGTTCGCCGCCGAGCTCAAGATCTGCCTCGCCTGGTGGCGTCCCTCCTGACCATCGTCTCCGGACGACGTGTTGGGAGCGTCGGGGCTCGACTTGGCGAGCTTGGCGAGCTTGACGAGGACGCGCTTGGCCTTCTTGTTGCCGTTCTTGGCCAGGGCGACGACCTTGAGGAGGTCTTCGGTCTTGACCGGCGGTAGGTCGCCCCGGATGTACGTCCAGTGCGAGTTGTAACCGCACGCGGAGGTGCGGCGGGCGAGGGCTTCGCGCTCGGCTGCGCCGCCCTCCATCGCCAGGATCTTCTCGTCGTCTCCGATGAACCACGATTTGTTGGGGGTCGGGGCCCGGCGGAGCGTCCACTCGAGGATGTCGATGGGGGCGGTGACGGCTGCCCGCACTACCTTGAGGGGTGCCGTCGCGACCTTGGCTGCAGTGCTCGAGCCCAAGATCTCGTCTCGACCGAGGATCTCTTGGCGTCCCACGAATGCTGATTTGTTCATTTTGTCAGTCCTGTTGGAGTTGTCTCTGGCTAGTTTCTCGTTGTTTTTGTGGACGTATTACAACCTGATCATCGCGAGGAGGGCTCGACCGAGTCCCCTCCAACGTCCGGGCGGGTTGTCCACGTGGCAGCGTCCCTGGCAGGTTTGGAGTGAATGCAAGATCGTCTCGATCTTCTTGTCCACTGCCACGATCATCTCCTTCAGTTCCTTGTATTCTTGTGATTCCATCGGGCTCATCTTCTCAGAAGAGTCCGTTCGCTCTGTTGAAGTTGGCCGTCGTCGCCTTGAACTTCTCGCGAACGGCGGGGTCAGCCACCCATGATGCGATGCCGTCCTCACCCGCCAGGTGGCCCGCGGCGAGGAGTCCGGACAGCGTGCAGGGGGAGCCGGACACTGGGAGTCCCACCATCCGGGAGACTTTGGGGACCATCCGGCGCATCGACCGAGCGAAGGCCTCGTACTGGGCTGGGGAGGAGGCGAGAAACTTCTCCCTTGTGAGCGGTGTCCGCCACTCTCCCGTCCAGACGCCCGTCTCGTCACCCACGGAGGTCTTGCGGGGTCTCGACATGAAGCCGACGTCGGAGAGCCGGCGAGCGTCCATGCCGAACATGCCTAGTCGCCCGCGGGGGGTGGCGGCGTTCTTGGGCGACACGACCATGACGGCGACGAACTTTTCCCAGGCGAGGTGCGGGACGCCCGGCAGCGGGGAGGGATGCTCGGGCGGCAGCATCGAGAGCCCCTTCCTGCTGGTGCAGAACGCGGCTCCGCCGAGGAATCCGAAGAGACCGACGGGAAGGAGGAAGATCGGGCTCATGATCCTCTCAGCCGACGAAGACGTTTCGGGGCAGTCCCCGGCCGTAGGCTTCGTTGGCCACGTCCACGCAGTCGGGGTTGGTCGTGGTGGCGACCCCGGCGCCGCCGCCGCTTGCCGCGGCAGGGTTGGCAGCACCGGCGTCGTACGACGGACCGACCTGCACGCACTCGTCGACGGAGAGCAGACCGTCTCCCTGGTCGGCGACGTTGACGGTTCCGGGGTTCGTGACGTCGGTGGACATGGTGGAAGCTCCTAGACGAAGACGTTGGCGGGCTGTCCCTGGCCGTAGGTCTGGCCTGCGACGGTGTTCTGGGTCGTGTTGATGGTGTTCGGGCTCTCGGGCGAGTAGGCTCCGCCCTCGACGGTGTTCTGGGCAGTCTGCGCAGGCGCGACGGTGACGGGCTGGTCGACGGACGTCGGTCCGTCTCCTTGACTGACGATGCTCACCAGCGGGCCGGCGTTCGAGGACGGACCGGTCTTCACCGGCTGGTCGACGGACGTCGGGCCGTCTCCCTGGTCGGCGACGTTGACTGTTCCCGGGTTGACGACGTTATCTGGACCTGTGGACATGGCTCCCCTCGCTGCTTCGGTTTTTTGCTCGGGCGTGGGAGCCTCGCGGTGTCCCCGGTAGGTACGGAGGTGGTCGGGGAGGCCGCGCAGGTCGCCAGGGCGCGTGCGTATGAGGTTAGGTCTCTTCGCCGTTCCTGTCAAATATCGACTCTTGCAGTCCGCGCGATCGTCGCGGGTCTCGACGGCTGATTATTCGAGGAGGGACCTCATGGTCCTGTATACTCGTCTTCGTGAGTTACGACCTGGCCCTGGGTAGCCTCCGCCGCGACTGGAGTATCGGTCTCGACGAGGCGATCGACCGAGCGGCGTCCACTCGCGAGCAGGAGCTCGAGAGGTACCTGCGCTCCGGGGTGCCGGAGAGGCGCTCCGAGTCGACGGTCGAGAGTCGGGTCAGGGAGAAGGTCCGAGAGGCAGCTCCCGAGGCGATGCGACTCTACGACAAGTATCGGCCCACCTACGGCGACCACCAGGTCGTGCTCCGCATGAAGATGGGCGGGAGGTGACGCTCGTGACGATGTTTCGGGTAGGACTGGGGTTGGTCGCGGTCCTGCTCTCAGCGTCCTTCTGCTCGGCGGCCGCCGAGCCGGTCCCGAGCGACGTGGCTCCTCCCCTGTCGTTCTGCCTGGGCGAGACCTACCACTGCGTGCTGCTCGACCTCAACCTACAGTCCGTCAACTACGACCTCTCGACCAAGAAGTGGCAGTCGGGAGTCAAGACCCTCTCGGCCGGGTACGTGCTCATGTTCTACTCGAACGAGCCGTGGGGGTTCGGTCCGGCGCTGCACGGCGAGGGGCAGTGGAGTCAGGGAGAGCCGTCCTCCTTCGGGCTCACGGCGACGGGGGTCTTCTTTCGGTACTTCGAGGTCGGGGTGACGTTCGTCCTGCTCGACGGGAAGATCGACAAGTACCTCACCTTAGGACTCTCGGCGAACCTCGAGCACTTGACGAGGATCTTGACGGGCAAGAGCATGCTGGTGAGGCTCGAGGAGGAGAGGACGCGACGTCTTGCTGCCTCGGGTGCCGGGAAGTAGGATGCAGGATCCTTCAATACTTGAGGGAGCCGGACCTCACGAGCTCGTCGACCGCGGACTGGACGAGGGAGGCGATCTGTCCGGCGAGGTCTGCTGCCTTCGGGGAGGCGGATCCGAGCTTCTTCGAGAACTGGAGCACCTCGCCGCCGGTCATCGCTATGTTGGTGCGCGAGCGGGGTGTCTTGGTCGCGGAGTCGACCCAGTCGACGGCCGCGCTGACGATCTTGCCGTCCGGGCTCACGCTGATTCCGCGGACGATCGCTTCGACCTTCGTGGTTACCTGCTGTGGCATGGGGATCTTTCTTCGTTTGGTTCTCAAGACGATGTGGGAGGGAGCACGGGAGTTTCCGGCGGGGTGATGAAGTCTTCGAGCAGGAGCAGGTCCCGCGGGGTGAGGCCCGCGTGCTCGAGCGTCGCGACGGGCAGCGGAGGGACGGGAAGCGTGATCGCGACGTCGTCGAGAGCGCGGAGCTCGGCTCGGTAGGTCTCGAGGTTGGGTCCGTCGACGACGATCTTGTTGTCGTGCTCGGGGCTCGGGTGTCCGTACTTCTGTCCCAGCTTGAGGGCGGTCTCCTCGTAGGTGCGCAGCTCGGTCAGGACCACCTTTAGGAAGCGTGAGATGAGGAAGCGCGCCGCGAAGGGAGTCTGGTCACCGGCGGAGGAGAGCTTCGACAGGGGGCCCTGGCGGACGACGGTGCCGCGAGGGCCTACCTCGTCGCGGAGCTGGGCGATCTTTCCGAGCGTGGTGTTGATCATGGGGCGGAATTATAGGGCTCGTCACGGATCCACGTAAAGCAAGATTGCACCGACCGGCGGGGTGGAGGCTCCCTTGACGGTCCTGCTGGTGACTGCCGCTCCGTCGTTGAAGGTTACGGCGAGTCCCGCCTCGCCGGCGGCCGGCTCCGACGTCGCGGAGAGGACGACCACGGGTGTGGTGCCGTCGGCCAAGAATCCTCGTACGATAAGCTGGTCGACGTTGCAGTTCAAGACGGACGCCCCAACCACCATCTGGTTGGAGGCGGCGGAGGCCTGGGAGCCTATGGCGAAGCTGGCTACCGTCCCAGTGAGGGACTGGGATCCGATCGCGAGGCAGTTGAACGACGTGTCGGGGACGGTACCGCCGACCATCGCCAGGCAGTAGGTGGAGGCAGATCCGACGAAGGAGGAGACGATGGCGGCAGAGTACGAGGTGCCCGAGCCCCCGAAGGCGACGCCGGAGCTCACGAGGGCGAGGCACGAGTGGCAGTCGTCTCCGACGTGGGACACCATGCCCGAGAAGTCGGCGACGCCGGCGAAGCCGATGGTGGAGTCGATGATCGCGCACGACTGGACCGTGTCCGTGGCGAGGTTCTGGCCGATGGTGGCGGTGTTGCCGAGCGCCACGTTGCTGTTGCCGGCTCCGAGCACCATGGCGCCGGTGCCGAGGGCGACGCTGTTGTTGACGGCGTAGGCGTCGGCGCCGATGATCACGCACGCGACGGAGTCTGCGATCGCGAGCGAGCTCCGGGTGCGCAGGATGATGTTCCAGTTGCCCTCGACGGAGACCGGCTCCTCCTCGGGACCGACGTTGACGACGATGTTGCGCCCGGCTCTGTCCGCGAGGGTGACGTGCAGTCCGGCGACGAAGTCGTAGTTGCATCCGGCTCCCAGGTTGAGGTCAGAGCCCGCGAGAGCGCTCTCGAGGCAGGAGTCGAGCGTGGTGAGACTGGTGCCGATGAGGATGCAGTGGTCGCCCGAGGTACCGGAGGAGATCTGGCTGCCTAGCGCGTAGACGAACCTGTTCCCGGCCGCGAGGGTGACGACCTCGCCGAAGACTCCGTTGATGGTGGCGTTGCTGTTCTCGTCGATGGTGATGAAGTTGCCGACTCCGACGGAGTTGGCTCCTCCCACGCGCACCTGGTAGCCTACGGCGGAGCTCTGCGGGGAGGAGTCGGGGATCACGCATTCGCTGCCGAGGGCGAGCCCGTTGTTGACGGACGAGCCGATGCGGTTGTGTACGCCGACCGCGGTGCTGTTGAAGTTGTGAGGACCCACGGTGTTGTCGTGTCCGAGGACGAGCAGCTGTCCTCCGGAGACGGTGTTGTTCGTCCCGAGCACCTCGACGGAGCCGAACTGGTTCTCGAGGGTGACGGAGTTGCCGAGCACGTCGGTGAGCGGATACGCGTCGCCGGCGGGGCTGCCCCGGAAGAAGTGGTTGCCGAGCGTGCTCGACGCGACGACGGCCAGGTTCTCGCCGGCATCTCCCGACGACGGGGCGCTGCCGCCGACGGTGACGACGACGGATCCCGCGACGAAGGCGTCGACCTGGAGGCGCACGTAGCGCAGCTTGGCCGCGACGAGGAGGGGAGACATCTCGAGCGCCGAGGTGGCGCCAGTTGCTCTGCGGCCGGCGCGGAACTCGCCCACCGGGTTCCACTCCGAGCCGTCGAGGCTGCCGAGAACCGTGATCGGTCCGTCCTCGAACGAGCCCCGGCAGAGGAGGCACGCGTCGGCCTCGGGTCCGGTCGGCGCGACGACGGTGCCGAGGTCCAGGGCAGGGGTCTGTCCCGAGAAGCCCGGGGGCAGGCTCGCCACGACGGCGAACCCGTTCTGCCCGGGTCCGTAGACTCCGGACACCTCGCAGGTCACGGCGGAGGTCGGGACGGCGCTCGAGCGGAGCTTCACCGAGCTGAAGGCACCCTCCACGGTCAACTTGATGCCCTCGGGTCCGCCGGCGTCGAACGAGGCCACCGGGACGAAGGTCGTGTCGTCTTGGCTCGCGAGGAGGTCGTAGTAGCCGTCGAACGTGCCCGAGAGCTGGACGGTCTTCGTGCCTACTATGCTCGACACGTCCGAGGCCGGACCGTCGCCCTTGTCGGGGACGACGACGCTGACCGTGGTGATGCTCATGTGTTTCGTCCTGTCTGGTTGGTTTTACGACTGGGCGACGGCGGAGAGTACGGCGCTCGTGATGCTGTTCGAGTTGGCGTTGGTGACGGACTGGGCGAACCGGACCTCGAGGATCCCGGGCAGGTCGATGGTGACGAAGCCTGAGATCGTCCACCTCCCGCTGGTCGTCCCGACGCCTCCGGAGAGCGAGTGGGTATCTCCGATCTGGTAGACGGCGTCGTTGAACACGACTCCGTCTTGGGTCGGGGTGGCCTGGGTGAGCATGGAGGCGAGCAGGGCGGAGGAGGCCGTCCCGCCGTTGGGGCTCGACAGGGCGAACTGGTAGCCTCCCGAGCCTCCCCCGCCGACGTCGGCGACGAGGTCCACCTTGTAGGTGTGGCCCGCCTCGAGCTGGACGAAGAGCTCGGGGACGGAGGCGAGGTCGCTACTCGTCTTCGAGAAGGGCGTCGCGAGGGTGGCGACCTGGGCGTCAGGGGGAGTGGGCAGGAAGAGGGCCTCGACCGTGGAGGAGGTGCCGTCCCAGTCCTGGTCAATCGCGCGGGCGACCCTCACGGGTCCCACGACGTTGAGGTCTCCGCCGCGGGGAGGCGGCACTTGAGTGACGGCTCCGTTGACGAGCGCGCTCAAGTAGAGCAGGTCGCCCGGGGCCGGGTAGGGGGAGGCACCTTCGCCGGACTCGAGGAGGAGGACTGCTCGGGGGTCGGCGGAGACGATGCACGGGGCTCCTGAGGCCTCGGTGTTGGGGTACTCCGCGGCGAGGAAGCCCGCGACCTTGGCCTCGTAGGGGCTCTCGAGGGAGGCCAGCATCACTCGGCCCGGCTGGTTGAAAGATGAGCACACGACGGAGCCGACCGGCACGGGGTCGCCGGCTCCCTCGGAGGCCACCCAGAGTCCCACGCGGGAGCGCGGGCAGGGCAGGTGCCTCTCGGGGTAGTGGGCGACGTCGTCCGTGAGGCAGGTGACCTTCTGTCCGCCGACGACGTCGAAGCCGGACTTCGCCAGGGAGGCGTACGAGACGTGTGCGAAGGACGACGAGGTGTTGATCCTGACGCCGGTGCCGAGGCTGACGCTTTCGGTCTCGACGACGACCTCGTACTCGCCGTTCTCGAGTCGTATTCCCTCTTGGCTGGTGTCGGGCCACATGTCGACTGCTCCGTGGAGCGTTACGGTTCGGTTGGGTGAGTAGCTTCCGACGGGTTCGGAGAAGATCATGACGGAACCGCCGCCGAGCGGCAGGTGGGTTGCTCCCGAGACGTCGCCGCTTCCTCCTGCCTGCCACACCATGCGGACGTAGTCGGGGTTCGTGAGGACGACCCGGGCGACGGGGTTCGTGAGGTGCAGGTCGTTGAAGAAGCCGCTGTCCGACGTGAGCAGGCTGGCAGCCACGTCGAGCTCCGCCAGGCCGACCACGTAGTCGAGCACGAGCTTAGGCGGCAGAGGAGCAGCGTCGTTTTCGGTGTCGGTGCTCTTGCATATCCAACCAGGAGTCCAGTCCGGGTAGGTGGCGCCGGCCTCGTCCTCGTAGAGGGCAGCGGTCTTGGCGGAGCCGCTCCACCTGACCTGACACGTTTCGGTGGTTGAGATCCCGACGTAGAGGGGAGCAGTGGTGACGTCGTTGGCACCGAGGAGGGAGCATGTCGACGCTGAGATCCCGGCTACGAGCAGGGGGTTCACGTGGAGGACGTTAGGGAGGCTCGACTGGGTCTCGGTCACGGTCGGAATTACGGTGCCGGGCTGGTCGAAGGCGACCAGGTCGCCGACCTCGAACAGATCTCCCACGGGCCTCGCTGTGACGACGTTGGTGCGGCCCGTGTTGGTGGTGTCTCCCCATCTCGGGAGGGAGGTGAACACGCTGCCGTCGGCCTTGGTTACGCGGAGGCGATACGGCATGAGGTCGGTCAGGGGATTCGACAGGTTGAGTCCCGTGAGGACGAGCTCGGTACCGAAGGCTATCGGGGTCACGGACTCCACCGGCCAGGGACCGGCGCTGACCACGTAGCCGAGGATCATTTTGTCGGATGCCGTGGTGGAGAGGTCGCTCGAGTTCGTGAGATCGCTTCCCCTGTCGTGTATGAGTGAGTACCCGCTCATGCGGGCTCTGTTGCAGACGCCGAGGCCGTCGCCCTCGACCTTGTAGTCGTATGGTGTGAAGTTCGCGCGGGGCTTCCACAGGGTCACGATCATGCGACCATTGCCGACCGCGGGGCGCACCTCGTCCACGCGGCTCGTGGTCTTGATCGCCACGGCGGCAGCCTGAGCGGGGGTGAAGACGGTGCCTGGAGGGGCGTCGATGTACCCGACGTGCGAGTCGTTGCCGCCGTCGCCGTCAGCGAACACGAACCTCACCAGGTTGAGGGGCCAGTCGGCGCCCGGATTGGTCCCGGACTGTGTGGGGACGCTACCACCCATCGTGACACTGACGGTTCCGGTGGCGACTCCGTCGAGCAGGATCTGCACGTAGCGGGTCTTGTCCTCCGTGGTGAGGGCGCTGAACTCGAGGACGCCGCCACCTCCGGCGGGCAGGCTGTCGGTGCGCCACGAGCCGATCGGGTTGAAGACCGTGCCGTTCATGCTCCCCATCACGGTGAGCAGTCCGCGGAAGCTGCCCCGGCAGAGGAAGCAGATGTCTGCCTCGGGGCCCGACGGGGGGAAGATGCCGGCCGTGTCTACCACGGGGCTCGCTCCCGAGAATCCGCTCGTCAGCGTGGCGACTGTCGCGAAGTAGTTCTGGCCTCCGCTCGACACGCCGGACACGACACAGGAGACTCCGGTACCAGTAGCCATCGACCGGAGCTTCATGCTCTTGAAGGCTCCCGGGACGGTCTGCGTGATGCCCGCGAGGCTGCCGGCGTTGAAAGACAAGATCGGGACGAAGTCCGCGTCGTCCTCGCTGCCGAGGAGGACGTACGTCCCGCGGAAGAGGCCGGCGAGCTGCACGGTCTTGGGTCCGAGCAGGGCGGAGACGTCGGCAGAGGGACCGTCGCCAGAAGACGGGACCGAGATGGAGATTCTCGTGATGCTCATGAAGGTTTTCCTTTGTGTTGCAGGATCATGTGGACCACTTGATCCAGTTAGAAGTTGTTCAATGATCCCTGCAGTCCCGCGATCGAACAAGTAGTTGAAGGTGGGGTAGGTCTGAGGGCGCGTAGTCGTACACTGAGGACAGAACCGGGGATGGTCTGCTGTATTTCACCTCCGGAGTCGCTGCCGAGTAAGGATCCCGTGAAGTTGCCGTGGAGGAGGATCGTCTTGGACCCGACGAGCGACGAAATGTTCGTGGGAGGACCGTCGCCGGTGATTGGGACGACCACGTCGATGTTTTGGATGCTCATGTGAACACGTTGGTGGGCAGTCCCACGACGCTCGACTGGTCGGCGACGTAGACGTTGGTGGCGGTCGGGACGTCGACTCCGGACGTGATGACGGTGGTCCCGGGGGGGAGCTCGGTCGAGGGGAAGGCGTCGACGAGGGTGCCGCCGTCCTGTGGATCGCCAGCCTCGAACGGGGGAGGGGGCGGGAAGATGGTCACGTCGGTGGTGCCGCCCTCGGTGTTCACCTGCTCTGAGCCCTGCCGGTTGACGTTGAGCTGGAACGTATCGCCCGGCGCGGGAGTGGTCATCGTGGGGACGTTGCCGTTCGACGGGGTGGAGTCGTCGCGCGCGACGACGACGAAGTTTGCCCCGTAGTTCTGGATGGGGCGGGCCGCCCCCTCGTCGGGCAGGGTGACGTCTCCGTTGAAGACGACCTGGCGGCCGAGCAGGGATACCGGGTAGGAGGTGAGGGAAGGGGGCGTTGCGACGACGAGGTAGTAGCGGGTGGTGGTGGGACCGGCCGCGGAGGGGAGGTGGTCGGCGTCGAGGACGATCGTGACGGTGACTTCCACGATGTCTTCTCCGACGACGTTGGTCTGGAACGACTCGGCGGGGCCCACGACGATGAAGTCGGCGGGACCGCGGAAGACGCTGCCGGCGGCCGGGTTACCGGGGTCGGCGGGGATCATACCGCCCTGGCCGAGCTGCTGCTCGTCGACGAAGATTTCGGTGGCGGGAGGGACGATGACGGAGCTCGACGGGGGAGTCTCGGGCAGCTCGTCCACCGTGATCTCGTCGGGAGTGCGGAATACGTTGGAGGTCACCCCCGCGCGCGGCGGGAGGGGGTATCCCTCGTCGGCGGCCGCCGTGAGCTCCTTGGGGTCGAGCGGCGTCGGGGAGGAGGTGCCGCCGTTGGGGTCGGGATTGCCGTAAGTTTCGGCGGCCACGCTCACGAGTCCGGGGTTCGTCACATCCACGGTCAACCGTCCTTTCGTTTTCCGAAGAGGAGCCAGAGGCCGCCCAGCACTCCCGCGACGATGCCGGCCTTGAGGACGTTCCTCTTCGTGATCTTGGAGTCGACGTTCATCTTGCGGGAGATGTCGGCGGCCTCGTCGGAGACGACGCGCGCCCAGCTCCGGGGAGAGTCGCCGAAGACGAGGTCGCGCGCCATCAGTCACCCCGCCTATGGGAGCCGCAGAATATGCCGAGCCCGAAGAGGAGCAGGATGACGTCGTGCAGGAGCCCCTTGTGCTTGCGCTCGTGCTGTCCGAAGATGAGGTCGTATGGCATCAGTGACTCGCGTACCCGAGCAGTCGGGAGAGCTCGCTCGGCTCACTTCGAGGCACGAACATCCGGTGCTCGCGCGACCAGCCGATCGCGGCGTCGACGTCGAACTCGCTCGTCCCGAGCTCGACTTCGTTCGCCAGGTAGGCGCCCACCTCGAGGCCGGAGACGCCGTCGAGGTTGTCGCCTCGCCTGGCGAGCAGGTCGGTCACCTTCTTGTCGAGCTTGGGGGCGATGCCTCCGCCGTAGCCGGACGGCTTCTCGGGGTCGACCACCATGACCTCGGGAGGCTTCGCGAACTGGATGACGGGCGAGAGCTCTCCGGACTTGAGCTTCTCGGCGAGTCTCGCGGCGGCGAAGGCCTTCTCGCGGCCCATGCCGAGGCCGAGCGATGGATCTTCGAGCCGGCCGTCGGGCAGGTATACGAGGGCGTGGTAGTGGAAGTTGCCCCGGGGTCCACGGCGCCACTTGGCGAAGGGCTTGGCTTTGATGCCTCCCGCTACCCTCCTCCAGCCCGGCCAGGTGACGATATTGCCCACCGTGGTGTCGGTGAAGGGGTTCGGCCGCAGGCCCGGCTCCGCGAACGGGTTCTTCTTCGCGTCGTTCGACAGGGGAGTCACGTTCACGGCGACGTCGGGCGGCGGGTAGCGGGGGTCGGCGACCTCGGTCTTCGAGCTGTCCCAGGGGGCAGTGCGCTCGAAGTGGTAGGGGAGCTCGCGGAGCTCGGCGACGCGGTAGCAGGCGAGGTCTTCGCAGTCTCCCCAGGGCCCGGGGTAGAGTCCCCTGCCCATGGTGCCGCCGAGCAGCGACGGGATGTCAGGCCAGATCTCGGTACCCTTCTCGGTCTCGTAGTGGAGGTCAGAGCGGTAGACCGACGGGTAGCCGTGCGGGACGAGGCCGCGCTTGCGGAACTCCTCGAACTGCCGGAGGTGGGTTTGGTTGACCCTGCACAGGGCCTCCATCAGCCACAGCATCCTCATCTGGGACCAGACCTGGTCCCAATCTCCCCGGAACATCTGGCAGCGGAAGACGATGTTGGGCATTCCCATCGGAGCGTCGACTTTCTTGGGCGGTGAAGCAGTGGGAGGATCCGGGGCCATCCAGTCGCCCACCCGCGGTAGGAGGCCCCGGAGAAAAAACTTGGCGATTAGGCCGGAGGCAGGACGGTCTTGAACAAGATCACGGCGAAAGCTGCGTCGACTGGCTGTCCGGTGGAGGGGAGGCTCGGGATGATGAGGAGTCTCGTCACCTGGTCGTCGGAGCTTGCCTGGACGATGACGGGCACCAAGAAGTTTCCGAAGATGGTGACGACGGGGTAGAGCTCCTTCGAGGAGACGGCCAGGTTATCCGGAATATCGATGGCGTAGGTGCTGGGAGCGGTCTTCTGGACCGTGAGACCGCTGTTGCTGTCCTGATAGACGGTACCGTCGGGGTTCACGCGGACGTATGCGAACGGGACGAGGGGAACTTCACTGAATGGACCGATACCCATGGTGTTACCTCATCTGGCGGAGTAGATCCCGGGAGCTCGCCTCGACTTGAGGTCAGCGAGTTCCCGGATCTAGGTTGGGGGCTTCGGGTTCTACGCCGGAGATCCGGCGGGCGGCGGGACGATGGTCCGCAGGATGAGGATGCTGAAGGCCGAGTCGGCGAAGGTCGCGAGCGGCGAGCCTCCGTAGATGGCGACCTTCTTGTCGGCCGGGTCGGCGTCGTCCACCTTGTGGGAGTACGGCGTCGAGTCGATCGTGCCCTTGGGGGTCACGAAGATGAGGTCCCGGGAGCCTGCCTGCTGCTTGTTCGCGGGCAGGGTCACGGTGTACTGGCCGAGTCCCGACCTGGTCGTGGTCACGCCGCTGTTGGTGGAGGTCGAGGTGCCGTCGCCGGCGACCTCGGCGTACGCCACGATGGCGAGGCCGGCGGAATCGAAGAGTGAGTTCATCTGCTTTCTCCTACCTTGGGTTTTTCGTTCGTGGTCACGGACGCGCGGGTCGGGTGGTTAGTCGTCCTTCCCCTCCCCGCGCGACCAGGACCTGTTCCGGTTTCGGTTGGATGGGCCGACGGACTACTCGACGGCCGGGCCGACGAGACCGCCCTGGAAGTTGCGGGCGTTCGGGTTCTGGTTGGTCACCGAGATGGTGACGAACATCGAGATCTGCGCGGTGTCCATCTTCAGGCGGACGCCGAACGCGTTCTCGGTGAACATCACGGCGGGCAGCGCGCCGGTGGAGACCAGCTGGCTGTTCTTGCCGACCTTGATGTCCGTGATGAGGAAGTCGACCGCGATGTTCGAGGGGACGACCAGGCGCTCCGGGCGGAAGATGACCTGCGGCTGGACGTTGATGTTCGCCGAGCTGTTGCCGGCGACGCTGGTCGAGCCGAGGCCGAGCGCGTACTCGCGGCTCGAGCGCGGGGAGACCGAGCGGAGCAGCGTGCCGGACTGCACGCGGCGGCGGAGCAGGTCGCGGGCCAGGGCGTTCTTCTGTCCCTTGGACAGTTTCTTCACGACCGCGCCCAGGATGTCGTCTGCACCGCTGTCGTCGCCGACGAAGGCTTCCTTGCCGCTTTCGTCGTCGCCTTCGAACAGGTCGCCCAAGATCTCGGTGAGGTCCGCGTTGCCGGAGTCGTCGCCGTCGAACAGGTCGCGTTCGCCGTACATTTCTTTCAACATGATCGTTTTCCTTTGTTCGTGAAGCTCGTCTCCGCTTCTTTCTCGGTGGTTGCCCGATGTGCGGCGGGGTCGAGCAGGGAGTTGGGGTTTTTGTTAACTAGGACTTCGAGTGGAGGTGCTGCGGCTCAGCCCGCGCGCACCAAGTTGGCGAGCTCTTTGTCGGCGATGGTCGAGCCCCCGGCGGTCTCCTTGTCGCCGAACATACCGGCCAGTCCGTGCATGAGGCTCCCGCCTTGTGCCACGCGCTCGCCCACCCGGTAGCCCGTGGTCGTGAAGAACGACGCGAGGGCGCCGTCTCCGAACGCGTGCAGGTGGTGCGCGTAGGGCCGCGCAAAGTCGAAGAGTCCCATCACGTGGAACGTGGCACCGGCCAAGAGGTCCACCGGCAGTCCGAGCAGCGTCAGTCCGCCCTGGGCCTTGAATCGACCCTGGACGACGCCGAACGCGAACGACGAAAGAGACACGTCCGCGGTGCGGACGCTCTTGAGCTCTTTCGACAGGAACTGGTCGGCGCGGCTGAGAAGTCCGCGGGCTCCGAACCCGCCGGATCCCATCCGCGACATGATGCTACCGCTCGTCAACCTCAGCATTGTGGATCTCCTTTTCTCGTGTTTGTCCCGGAGCCTCGGCCCCAGGTCGCTTGGGCAGGCCCACTCGTGGGCCCTGGTTTCTCCACGATCGTAGGAGGGGTGCTCGAGGTTCGCGCGCAGCGCGACTCGTCGACCGGAGTTCAACTTAAAAACTCAAAAATTCTCGGAGAACGAGGCGTCGATATTCGTCGTTCGCGAAACACGAACGGCAACAAAAATAGTCGTGCGGGTCCTGGTTTGTGCTAACTCCGACACACTTTTTGGAATTCTTGCGCTGTTCGCGAATAGCGAATATCGTCGCGCTCACCACATGCGAACCGAGACTCTGAGGCCGCAAGACGTACTCGTGGTCAGCAAGATCTTCACGCAGGGACTTTTGCGGGCGAACGTCACCTACGCGGGCCTCGCCGAAGACCTGGGGTTGTCGACGTCGACGGTACACGAGTCGGTGGTCCGCTGCCGGCAGTCTCAGATGCTCAGTCCCGACGGGTGGCAGGTTATGCCCTGGAGCCTGCGCGTCCTTCTGATCTCGGTAGTCCCGATGGTGTTCTACGCCGTGCGAGGAGGACTGACCAGCGGCATGCCGACTGCTACCCACGCCCGCGGTCTCGAAGGCAAGTTCAGGGGCGAGCAGGGACCGCTCGTCGTGTGGTGCGAGGACGGGGCGCCCGAGGGACTGCCGCGCGGGGAGGGGCTCGAGCCGCTCTACCCGATGGTGCCGGCGGCGTGCAGGTTCGACGAGATCCTCTACGAGCTCCTGGCGCTGGCAGACGTTATGAGGATCGGAAACGCGAGCGAGCGCACCACGGCGGTCGACCTCATCGACCGGCGGCTATTTGGCCAGGTGAAGAAAGGATCGCGGTCATGAAGAAGACGGCATGCGCAACAGATCGAAGGAGGGCTGACGAGGTCGAGGACGTCGCGGAGACGCACCAGAAGACGGACGTCGTCCTGGGACTGCGGCCCGACCTGAGTGACGTCGACCTCAAGGCTACCTACAGGGATGCCTGGAGTCGCTACCAGGCTCTCATGGCGCAGAAGCTTCTGGGGTCAGGTCTCGTCCGCCTGGACGAGAGAGACCTTCAGCTGCTCGACGGGGAGCTTGAGATCTACGTGCCGCCTAGTGGTTGCGTCAGGCTGACGGGTCAGCCGCAGGTCGTCTTCAAGCCGGCCAGGGTTGTGATCGACGACGAGGCGTCGGCCTGGTACGACATAGTCGACGTTAAGGTCGGCCGGAACTCGCAGCTCATCTCGCCCGACAGACTGCCCGGGACGTGCCACACGATGGTTTGCGCGCCGGTCATGAAGATGGAGGTGGTCCAGATCGCCATGAGCGTGACGGTCGACCTTGTGAACGTGACCACCAGGCGCCAGCGCTACCCGAGGGTCGCGATGCACGGGTTCATGCTCGTTCCCAAGCATTAGGACACGCGCGTGCACTTCTTCTGGCTCTTCTGCTCGATCTTCTGCGTGGGAGTGGGGGACTACCTCTCGAAGCTGCAGGCAGGCCGGGAGTTCTCGGTTAAAAGCGTCGTCCTCGTCATGCTCGTCAACGCCGGTAGTACCGCCTGCTGGCTCTTCGCGATCAGGGCCAGAAACGAGCTCGCCGTACTGGGTTCGATCTGGTCGCTCGTGTCCCTGGCGCTAGTCGTGGTGATGGGCGTCGCCTGCTTCCACGAGCCGCTCTCGAGGTGGCAGGTCGCGGGGCTCGTGCTCGCGGGGTCGTCGGTGGTGCTGCTCAACCTGTCGTAGCGAAGGAGGCTCTCATGGACGCGAAAGAAGAAATCTGTCAGCTGAAGTTTACTACTGGCCAGGTTGAACCGAGTCAGGAGTTTGATTTTTCGCTAAATCCGTGCCAGGGAAAACAAGATCCGAGCGACGCCGTGACGGTCGACTACCTGTGCTTCGACAGTCTGTCCAAAGATCTCGAGGTGGTCGACGTGACCGCGGGCGGAACCAGCATCCTGCCGTCGAGCAGCCGCAACTTCAACTCTCCTCTCATGATCCAGCTCCTGCCGGCGACGTTCAGGGTCCCGCGACCCGACCGGTTGCTGCGCGTGAAGATCCGGAACTGCTCGGGGGTCAGTCAGAGTTACTTGGGGACGCTGATCTTCCACCCGGCTACCTCCGCCGGGGAGGGACGCGAGGAAGACCGTCCGGAGAGCGGCGGCGAGCAGGGAGGAAGCTGGTCCAGGGACGCGGAGGTGGCGTTCGTGACCGGAGAGGTGCCTCCTGGCCATTCGGTCTCGGTGTCGGTGAGGGTCGACTGCGTCCTGGACGCCCTCGGCCTGGCCGTCGCGGAGAAGGTCGAGCTCCTCGGGCAGGGAGGGAGGGTCGAGGGAGACTTAGCGGGCGAGGAGGGTTTCTGCCCCCACTTGATCGACGGCGAGGGTCGGCTCAACCCCACGTGCTTCGTCGCCGCCGGCGACGAGGTCAGGTTCGCGGTGCGGAACCTGACCGACTCTCCGCGACGATTTTCCGGCCGCTTGCGCGTGAAGACGATCGACGTTCGGCGGTTGGTGAGGGGGGCACTCGACGAGGTCGCGAGGCCCGTCGAGGAGCACTTCGAGGCGCTGTCCGGTATGAAGCGGAGGTTCACCGAGTACCTGGTCGACCGCTCGGCGAGGTGGTTCGCCGGCGGCTTCAGGAGGGGTATCGCGAGCGCGCGGCTCGCGGATGATCGGGCGGAGAAGGCGGAGTTGGGACCGCGGGGCGTCCTCGAGAAGCTGCTCGCGGCCGGCCTCGAGGTCGTGGACTCGGTCGCGTCCTCGGTCAAGATCTACCGGGAGTTCGCGCGGGCGAAGAAGGCGGGGGCCGACGCCGCGTGCCACGTGGACGGAGGTCCTGAGGCTCCGGGCGAGGACGCTCGCCTCCTGGAGTACCCGCTGGGTCCCGTCGTGGTCGAGGCTGAGGAGACCCGCGACGTCGAGTGCTGTGTCGCGGGACCCTCGGTCGGGAGCGAGGAGGTGTTTCGGATGGTGAGGCTCGTCTTCGACGATACTTGCGCTCTCAACTTCGCGGTGCTGGACATCCTGGTCGACGGTAGGTCGCAGATCGCGACCACGGACGGGCTCGAGGTGCCGGCCGTGGTCTTCTCGTCCGAGAGCGGGAGGACGGGCGCGGGCGACCTCGAGTGCGACCCGTGCCCTCCTGGAAGATCCGTCGTAGTCAGGGTCCGCAACACCACGCAGGAGCCCCGGCTCTTCGCCGGGAAGATCTGCGGTCGGAACGAGCCTGTCGTTCAGACGGTTTGACGAGGAGGAGCGAGCATGTTCGAGAGAAAAAATACGCAGTCGGTCCAGTCGGTAACGTACGAGGTCGGGAGCTGCGCTGTCGATGCCGAGTCCACCAACGTCCTGACGTCTCACCCTCACAGTCCTGACGGCAGGGAGTTCTACCCGACCTGGCTCGTGGTCGAGGCCCTCGAGGGAGATCTCGAGGAGATTCTCATAACGGACGTCAAGGTGGGACCGAACTCGCAGTTGTGGTCGATGAGGGCACTGCCGGCCTCGCTGTTCGGACCGACCGCGCGGACGCAGGTGCTCAAGCTCGACTCCATGGCCGAGGGACGGCGGCTCCGCGTCGACTTCGCGAACGGCGGGGCGACTAAGGCACTTTTGAGGGTGAGAGTGGTCGGTCAGTACGAGGCGCCCGCCGGCGGGCAGGGGCTCGTGGGGCTCGGCTCGACGAGGGTCGACGGTACTGCCAACATCCTCGTCGCGCCCCAGCTGATCATGCAGCCGTCGCGTCTCTTCTTCTCTCCGAGGATGCTCGAGGTGCTGTCGGTCGATGAGGTGTCGAACGGTCCCTACCTCGACGTGGAGTCGTACTCGAGGGTGCCTCCCGAGCAACTCCAGCTCCAGAACCTTCGAGGTTCGGGCGAGATATGCTTTAAGCCCTGCTCGAGGATCGGTCGAGGTGTCTACCTCACGATCGAGGTGCACAACTTGACGAGCAGCCCGCAGTACTTCACCGGCGCAGTCATAGCTCGACTGCCGTAGGCTGTAGGTATTCTGCGGGTCAGAAGTTCTTCCTGAGAAACGACTCGAAGGTCTGCCTGAGCTTCTTCGCTTCGTGGTCGTTGTACTCGCACATAGCGGAGAATACGCGGCTCCTGGCGACCTGCTTCAGGACGGCCGCGTGCTCGTCTCCGAGATACGGCTCGCAGAGCTCGGGATGGAAGGTACTGCCGAGGCTGGCCAGTCTGACGACGTCACGCTCGTCCTTGTCGCCCTTGGCGGAGCCTCTCCGAGACAGGCAGGCGTCGAGCTTGAGGACCAGCAGGTGCTCGGGGCAGGCCGCTCTCATGGTGACGTGCTCGGCGTTGTAGTTGCTGGCGTGGGCCAGGAGCTCGTCGTACGGTACGGCGAGGTTGTTTTGGCGCTCGACGTAGACGTCGATCTCCACGCCGTCGATGATGACCTGTTGTTTGCCGAGCCGGCGGTTGGCGACTACCTCGACCTGGTCGCGCAGGACCGACAGGTCGACGAGCGACACCATCACGTCGCTGTCGTGACTTACCTCCGCGTACTTCTGAGTCGTCCGGTGGTTGACGGTGTGTAGGTACACGGCTACGCCTCCTATGAAGACGTGACCGGGCAGCCCGGCTGCCAGGTTCAGGCTGACGTCGAGCACGTGTTTGAAATCGTCGCTTGCTTCGCCTCGCATGGAGAGTTATTATAGTGACAGTAACGGAAATTGCAACCCATGGGACTCCCGGCGTTCATACCGCAGCCTCAGGTTTCGCTCGCTCTGCCCGAGGGAGCAGACGTGACGTTGGGGGAGCTCTGCGCGGCGGCAGGCGTGAGGTGCCGCGTGACCGGTATCTCGGCCTCAAGACCTTTGAAGATCGCCCCGGCCCGGGAGTTGTCGGCGGTCCGTCTTCCCGGACAGCTTAGTCCGGTGTGGCTCGGGGTGCCGGACGGTCCTCCCGAGAGGAGGGCGATGCTCGCCCTGGGACTCCTCGCGTACGGAGTGTTCGACTACGCCGCGAGAGAGACGCTGCGAGGGATCCCGAAGTCGCGCGCGGTCGCCGAACCGGGACGTCCGAGGACGGGTCGGGCTCTCACGTCCGCGGAGAGGCAGCGCCGTCATCGCGGACGGATGTAGGTCAAGGACCTTCTCGTGTTTACCGGTAGACTTCTCGTCGGTGTCCGATCCTGACGACCCAGATCTCTACGAAGGCATCTCTCAAGGTGGCGACGATGCGGTAGTCGCCGACCCTGTATTTCCAGTAACTGCCGAGCTCGGTTCCCGCGAGGGCCTCGCCGAGAGACCTAGGGTCGTCGAGCGACTCTAGTCTTCTCACGTACTTGGAGATCCTGAGCTGGACGGGCTTGTCGAGATCCTCGAGGTCTTTTCGGGCGGCGCTCGAGAAGACGACGGTCCACCTAGGCACGATGTCTCCGCTTGGTCAGGCCAAGCTCTCGGAACAGGTCGGACGCCGTGATTCCCTCGTCGCCCGAGCGGAGGGCCTCAGAGACCCTGATCTCGGCCAGATAGAAGTCTTCGAGATCGTCGATGTGCTCTGACACCGCCTCCCTTACGTAATGCGTTTTTGTGCGTCCCGTCTTCTTGGAGAGTGCGTCGAGCCTATTTTCGAGGTCTGGTGTCAACCGTACGGCGATCATAGTATCTTCCTCGTTTGATATATTTGTATATCAAAGGATGATGAGTTAGTCAACGGAGGAGTTCAGCACCTTGACTTCGGTCTGCAGCGTCGCCACTCGGCGACCCACATGAGGACGGCGCCAAGGAGGCTCCCGAACGTGAGGACGTAGCAGGCGATCTGCATCACGTGTAGCTCCAGAAGCGGGTGAGGGGGACGCCGTCGACCCTTACCTCCCTGGCGCCCGCGGCGATCCTCCGGGCGGCGACGTCCGCCGAGCTTGACCGGTACTTGGCGTACCTCACCGGATCTGCCAGGTAGAGGGCGTGGTTGCGGTCCTGGGCTTCCGGAGCATCCCACTGCACGGCGCCCTCGACGAAGTCTGGCACTCGCCCGTCGACGATCGCCTGCGCGAGCGCGAGGGTGCGGGCCGTGGGGGGACGGCTCGTGTCGGCGTAGGGGTTCGCGGTCTGCCGGCCGAAGTGGCCGCGCGGGGCGAGGGTTGGGAACACGAGGCTGGCTCTTTCTCGCACCTTGTTCCAGACGGCTCGGCCGACGGCTAGGCGGCCGCGGTCGCCCGACTCCTCGCTCTGCATCGCGGAGGCGAGGGCGTAGACCGGCAAGGATACGCCGGCCGCCCTGGCGAGCCCGGCCGGGGAGGCGAGGACGACTCCGAGCTCGTTCGGGGCGTGGAGCCTCGTCTCGACGGAGGCGTCCAGGGCGAGGCGGACGACCTCGGCGAGCGTCACCCCGCCGGCGACGGCCGCCACCATGAACCAGGGTCTGCTCTGCGTGGGGAGTCTCAGCATGGTGCTCACACCTGTACGGTGATCCTGTATCGTTGGTATTCGCCGAAGTCCCACTCGACCTCATCGTAGTAGGACGTCTCCTCGTGAAATCGAGTGGGAACGCGGTCGTACTTCAGGCGAGGGCCGAACGTGAGTACGGCGAAGAGTGGCGTTGGTTGAGGTGTTGCTGGGTGAAGTGATTTCATGTTGTCAACACTCTCCGCGAGAGCTCGAGGGAGATCTTCTCGACCCGTTCTATGCAGGCGAGGCAGTCGGGCAGCCGGTCGGACGCGACGACGAGCCCCCAGAATTTTTTGGCTGGTTTGCAGAGGGCGTCTCCCTTCTCCCGCCGGAGGCGCCCGAGGTCGAGGTCCCTGAGGAGGACGACGTGGTCGGAGCCACCGTGGGTGGCGCTCTCCCTCGGCGCGTACGCGTGTGCCACCTCAACGCCGAACGGGAGCGCCTGGAGGAGGTCGCGCAGGTAGGTCTGGATCTCCGAGTCGACCTGGTGGTACTCGAGCTCGAAGTCGGCCGGGAGCTCGCCGGCGTCGCGGGGCGGTCGGACGACCTTCCGCCACAGCAGTCGGCGGCGCTCGGCCATGGTCCGGTACGCGCCTACTTTGGGGACGAGCGCGTCCATCAGGTCCTCAACCGAGCTCCTTCATTACCAGCATCTCCAGCTTCCGCGCCATCGAGACCTTGTGCCTGGGCTGCCAGTCGTGGAGGACGACCTCGACCTCGTTCCAGCCGGCCGGGACTCGCTCGGCGACCCGGTGCTCGACCCAACCCTGCAGGGCGACCTGCTTCGTCTCGTCCTCGGTGCGGCCGCGCTCGAGCGCCATACCGTCGCCGCAGCGTATGCACACGACTCCCGGGTACTTGGCGGTGTCGGCGACGTAGGGAGGGATCTCGAGGCCTCGTATCTCGGAGGCGACCTGTCGGGCGGCCTCGGCGACCATCTTCTGGCGGAGCTGGTCGAGCTCGGCCTCGGCCTGCTGCTTGTAGGTCTTGACCAGCTTCTTGGCCTCGGCGTCCCTGCCGACGTCGAAGCCGAACTGGGCCTGCGCGCAGGAGGAGCCGACCCTGTAGTGGCTGCCGGTCTCGGTGTCCGTCACCACGTACACGACGGCGTGCTCGGCGCCGCAGCGGTCGCAGACGTGTCCCTCCCCGGGCGAAAGCGGCATCCGCCTGCCGCTCGCCCAGTCGACCGGGCGCATGTCGTAGTAGCCGACCACGACCATCATGGGAGGTACCTCCTCTCCGCGAGGATAGAGCAGAATCGGAAACGGCGCAGCACCCAGAGCGTCATGATTTGTTCGAGTAGATGCTCGCCCTGATCTCCAGCAGGACCCTCGGGTCGCGCGGGTAGATCTTGCCGTTGGGGTACGGCTTGAATTCCAACTTGCGGTAGGTGGCGAGCGACTCCGCCAGGGCGGCTTCTTCCGTAGTCGCCTTGAGCTCGACTCGCTCTTCGTCGTCTCCGAGTATGTATTCGGAACCCCACGTGGTGTAGGCGAGGTAGTAGGTACGCTTCACGACCTCCAAGACCGGTTTGATCAGGGGCATTTGGTCCTTTCATGCCTATCCGGTTGACGCCCATTTTTGCCAAGTGTATTTACAGTACCTACATTTTCGCACCTTCCCCAATCTTCCCCCGGGTATGTAGTAACCCTTAGTCGTGTAATACAACCGGCATATCTTCCACTTCGACACCCCTTTTTTCTTACAATTAGAACAACTGAACATTTTCATTTCCTATCGATTTAGTGGAGTGTGTTAACCGGATAAGCATGGGTCCTTTCAGCTGAGCGTTTTTTCTCGGGCGGGGAGGTCGTCGGCCAAGATCGTGGCGGCGCAGAGGCTGCTCCGGGCGGTCGGCGTGACGATGGTCGGCTGTCCGGTCTTCGCCAGGGCCGACGAGAGCACGCTCGCGACCCACTCGACCTCGGCTCGGTGGCAGACGGCCTCCCAGTACTTCTCGTTCGCCTCGCCCACGAGCTTCTGCACCCGGGCGTTCGCCTGCGCGAGCAGCTTGCGGATCTCGGCGGGAGCCTTGCCGCGACACGATTCGAATCCCGCGACGGCTCCGCGGAGCTTGTGCTCCTGGCCGGGCCTCCCGTAGTCGACCCTCGCCGCAGCGATCCCGGCGTCGATCACCTTATCCAGAAATTCCGCGTAGGTCTTCATCTCAGGATCTTTATGACTACTCGCCGTCGGTGAAGTCCAGCCGGAACGGGATCCCGACAAACAAGCTCTTGAGCTTGGGTCCGGACAGCTCCAGCCTCGGGATCCTGGAACTTTTCTTGTCGGGTGACCAGGTGGCGCTCACGGAGGTTTCGCCGAACTGAGAGAGGTCTACCGAGATTCCGCCGTCGGCGGTGGGACGTTGCATGATGGTGCGGTCTCCACCAGTCGGCGGGTAGAGCGTTACGGCCTCGAGCTTCATGGGATGTCCTTTCTCGTGCTGTTCAACTTTCGTCTAGTCGGGGGTTGCCTCCGGCGAGCCTCGAGGTCGCACCTCACCACCCGGACCACGTACTCGCTCAGGCTGATCCCGTTTCGTCTGGCGACGTTCCGAGCGGCGTCCTGGACGTCGACCGGCAGGGCGATCGATGTCTTGCGACGTGGTTCGGTCTTCAGGTTGGCCAGCATTACCTACCAGGTTACCTACCAAGTTACCTCACGTCAAGCAGGTTCGAGCTGGGCGTGGCGTCTCTATTAGTCGCGCAGCCTGACGACGTTCCCGGAGTCGGAGAGCACGCAGGCGTCGAGCTCGGAGCGCCCCCCTCCCTCTCGGTGCCTCCTCACGGCCGCCTCGAAGGAGGAGTTGGCGATTCCCAGCAGGCAGCCCGGGCCTCGATACTCGGCGGTGACGTCGTCCGGGAGGTAGCGCCCGGCAGAGCGCCCGCAGGCGCAGCTCGTGACGACGGACCTGAGACGGCGGATGTCGCCGCACTCGCGGCAGAAGAGCAGCTTCATCGACCGGAGAGTCTCGCGGGAGGTTCTCGCCAGATCCCGTGTTGGTAACCTGCCGCCTCCAGGGCGGCCACCGTCTTCGGGCCCGGGACGCCGTCCGCGGGTGAGACGCCGAGGTCCGTCTGCCGCTGCCGCCAGAGCTCGAGATCTTGCTCGTCTGCGAAGTCGACCACCTCGCAGCCGGCGGCGACGAGCGCCGACATCATGGCGTCTCCCGGGTCGCCGCCGCCGCGCGAGGCCGTGAGGTCCCGGTGCCCCACGACGCCCACGACGTCGGCGAGGGGCTCGTCGTCGTGCTCGAGGGAGAGGACGAAGCGGGAGATGGGGCCGTCCTCGTAGGGTGTGGGGACCTGCCACTGGATCGCGGTGGGCATGAGCCTGCACACCCAGAGGACGAGCTGGGCTGCCCGGTCGAGCTGGTCCTGGTAGAGGTCTGCGTCTGCGCGTCCCTGCACGACCTCGACGCCCACCGAGCAGCCGTTGGCCCGCTCGGCGTGGTAGGTGGCGTCGTCGAGGAGGTCGGCGCAGCAGTAGCAGGTGCCGTCCTGGTCTACGACCAGGTGGGCGCCTCCGGGCCTCTTCCCGTCGTGGGTCCACGAGGCGACGATCCGCTCCGCTTCGCCCGTCGAGGGGCCGCGACCGGGCCTCACCAGCTGGGGACGCAGGTCCCTGCCTCCCGGTATGCCCCCCGTCGTGTGCGCGACCACGAGGTGCACCCAGGAGCGTTCGCGGTCGGTGCGGTAGCGCCTGTCCTTCTGGGAGATCCTGACCAGGGGGTCGTCGCAGAAGTTGACGACGTCTACGCCTGGTACCTGCACGCGTCGGGAGCCGATGACGAGTCCTGTGCCCATGTTGGCGGCATGATACCACGACGTCGCGCAGAATATTTGCGTGGTGTCGTATCATGGAGGCCATGTCGCTCGCGCTGCTCGCCAACTCCGACCTCGTCACGCAGTACATGGGCATGGTCGTGCGGGCGGGGCTCGGCAACTCGTGCGCGCTCGCGCAGGCCGACGAGCGCTCCCGCGCCCTCAACATCCTCGGGGTGAGGCCCACGGACGTCGCGTCCGGGGCGAGCGGGGTCGTGGCGGGGCTCGCCGACGGGATGCTGGTGAGGCTCGACGGGGCGGCGGCGGACGGAGCCCTCATCTACCTGTCGGCCGCGACCGCGGGGCTCGGCACGGCGGCGGCGCCCGACGTACCGGTCGTCCTCGGCAAGTGCTACCACACGCACGTGGTGGCAGGGGTGACGTACGCCGAGCTCGTGATGGTGACCGCCCCGCCGAAGGTACCGCCGGGCATCATCGACATCCCCGGGGCGAGCTACCAGGTGACTGACGCCGCATCGTCCGACCTCTGCTCGATGGTCGAGCTCGGCAGCGACGACCCGGTGACCGTGACGGTGCCCAAGCAGGCGACGACGCCCCTGCCGGTGGGATTCGCCTCCAACTTCCAGCAGAAGGGGGCGGGGAAGGTCACCTTCGCGCCGGAGGACGGCGCGGTGACCATCGAGCCCGCCGGGACGCTCAGCATCTCGGCCCAGTGGAAGGCGGCGTCTCTCATCAAAATCGGTCCCGACTCGTGGGCACTCGTCGGGTCACTCGGCAGCTGACGATGATCCCGCCCGGCATCATAGGGCAGTCGAGCACTCCGCCTCCCCCTCCGTCGGGGTTCAAGACGAGGTGGACGGTGGCGGGCGACGCCTCGGGCAGGACGGTCACGCTGCCGCTCGTCCAGGCAGGAGGCGTTCCGGCCTACGACTGCACGGTGGACTGGGGCGACGGCACTCCGACCTCGACGATCACGGCCTACAACGACCCGAACCGGATCCACGAGTACGCCGCGGACGGGACCTACGACGTGGAGATCCGCGGGACCTGCGAGGGGTGGTCGTTCAACGGAGGCGGAGACGTCCTCAAGATCGTGTCGGTGGTGAGGTGGGGAACGTCCCCGCTGTTCGGGGGGTTCAAGTTCCTGTCGGGGGGCTTCTACGGCTGCGCGAACTTGATCAGCATCGCCGCCGAGCCGATCTCCGCTTCCGGGACCGGGGTGGGAGCCCAGGGTTTCGCGGATACGTTCTCGGGATGCTCATTCACCTCGGTATCGTCAGATCTCTTCAGCCAGCACGTGAATCTCACGACCAACGCCTTCGCCAGGACCTTCAACGGGTGCGGGCAGCTCGCGGGCATTCCGGCAGGACTCTTCGACCACGCGACGCTGGCGTCGGACTACGCCTTCCAGAACACCTTCTCCCACTGCGGTCAGGTGGCGGCGATACCCGCGCATCTCTTCGACCGCTGCACCGAGGTCGGGGCGTACGGTTTTGCCAGCACGTTCTCGTTTTGCTCGTCGATCGCGGAAATTCCTCCTGGACTCTTCGACTCCTGCACGAAGGTGTCTACGTTCGGGTTCAACTCCGCGTTCTACGGTTGCAGCTCGCTCGAGGCGATCCCGACCGACCTCTTTCGCCACAACACACTGGTGTCGGACTACGGCTTTCAGCAGACCTTCCGGCAGTGCGCGTCTCTAGTGGCGATCCCGGCCGACCTCTTCCGGTACAATACGCTGGTCGGAGTCGACGCTTTTCGATCTTGCTTCTACGGCTGCTCGTCGCTCACCGACGTTCCCGCAGACCTCTTCCGCTACAACACGGCGGCTGCCCTGACGGCGTTTCGATCTACGTTCAACGGGTGCTCGTCTTTGGCGACGGTCCCGGCCGACCTCTTCCGGTACAACACGTCCGCGACGTACTTCCAGTACACCTTCCTCGATTGCGTGAATCTGCAGGTCAACCGGAACATCTTCTACGCGGACGGGGAGCAGGGCGCCCGTTTCCTCAATCAGAGCGTGGACTTCACGGACTGCTTCGACCGACAAGCGTTCACGGGAAACCAGGGGGAGGCTCCCGACCTGTGGAGCTGCGACTTCGGGACGGGCACGCCGGTGACGACCGCCTGTTTCGGAGACGCGGGCAACAGTCCAGCGAGCCTCAGCAACTACGCCGACATCCCGGCGGACTGGAAGTAAAGATCTGCGTCGGGTCTGGGCTCGGGTTGGTCAGTCTTCGTCGCGGCGCCGAGGTTCGGGTATCGCCTGGTGGGGCAGGCCGAGGTTCTTTCGCCTCCGGTGGAAGGCCCTCCGGGAGAGCAGCGCGACGACGAGCATGCGGGAGGAGCCTCCGCGTGCCGACATCCACGGGTTTCGCAGTTTCCAGTCGCTCGGCTCGACGCGGTAGAGGATGTGGTTTCCGGAGTAAGGCTCGTCGGAGTACCAGTGCTGGAGCGGCCAGGGCAGCTCGGCGACCGTGGTGCCGGCGAAGAGGGCCAGGGTCTCCGGGCAGGTCGGGCGGAAGACGCCGTAGATCCCGGCGGGACCGTCGTCGTCGAGGCAGCGGTCGGGGCGTCCCTCGCCAGACCTGCCGACCAGCACGTCGCCGGCGGCCTCGTCGCAGAAGGTGCAGTGTTCTCGGAACTCGTCCGCCGAGTAGTAGCACGTGAGGCAGTTTCTCGTCTCGCGCCTCTCGTAGCCGTGGTTGAAGGCTTGTTTTGGATCGTACGTCGTGTAGTAGGGCGCCGGGAGCTCGCCCCTGGCCACGGCGTCGAGGAAGAGGTCGGCGTTCGCCAGGCAGGCCTTCCGCCACCACCCGTACACCTCGGCGCGAGTCGCCTCGTACTCGGCGTCGGCGAGCTCCTGGATGAAGCTCATCTTGTTCACGCGGGCGGTCCACAGGAGGTCGGCCTTGAGCTTGTCCCTGGTCCCGAAGGTTACCGGCGAGAGGGCCTCGAGCGCGACGGTCCGCTCGCGGGCGTCGCTCGAGAAGAGCAGTTGGCAGTCCTGGCGCGGAGGCAGGAGGGCCTTCGACTTCGCTTCGAGGAGCAGCTTGTTTTGCTCTCCCATGACGGCCAGGTACTCGGGAGGCACCTCGGGACCGTAGCGGTCTTCCATCCAGAAGTTGAACCCGGTCGACTCGTGGTGCCACTGCGGGTCGTCTCGGGCGGCCAGGACCTCCGGGGGCGACGGTGCCGGCAGGTCCAGGTGCTCGTAGTGGCCGGCCCTGACGAGCTCGCTGCCGGGCCCGAGCAGGCAGTGGGGTTCTACGATCATCTCGCCCGTGTAGCTCGGCTCGGGGAGCCTCGTCTTCTTGCGGCCGTAGCGGTCGCGGATGAGGTCGAACATGAGGGACGCCCACGCGAACTCCTCCGGCTCGAGCTCGGTGATCTTCGCCAGCGGGATCGCCTCGACGTCGATGCGGACGAGCGCGGTACGCTGAACGTGGAGGTGATCGTCTTCCGACCTCACGAGGTCCATGAGCCGGTACGGGAACCAGTTCTGCTCGGCCCTCCTCTCAAGGTTGCGGTCGGGACGCCTGCTCATGCGATTGTAGGCCGGATGCGGTCCCTCCACGCGGTCGGTGAGCATGGTGACGGTCTGGCCGTTCCGGACCAGGAAGGCGAAGTAGCTCGCGAGCTCGACCTCCGGGTCCCGGACGAGCACCATCGAGATGCCGGATACGTGCTGGTAGAGGGCGGCCTCGACGGCGCTGTTGGCGTTCAGGAACTCGAAGACCTTCTCGTTCAGCTTGAGCTCGTCCTCGTCGACGGGACCCTGCGCGAACTGGTGGTGCTCGAGCCTCTCCATGGAGCGGAGGGCGTCGCGGCGGACGAGGCCCAGGGCGTACTTCGACGCCAGGAGCTCGTCCAGGGACTCGAGGGCTCTGGACTCCATGCCCATGTCGACGGCTCTCTGCCTCAGCCTGGACGCAAACTCGCCCACGAGCTCGACCACGCGGGGATCTTCGACCACGGCCCGAAGGGAGCGGAGAGGAGCCAGCTTCGCCTCCACCACCTCGGGCTGGGCCATGAGAGCCTCGGCCGTGAACAGCGCGGACTTGAACATCTCGTCGCCGAGTCCCCGCAACAGCATGAACGTGGTGAGCCCCGTGGGGTCCATGAACCGGCTCGCGTTGAGGTCGTCAACGTGCTGCCTGACGAGCCAGTCGTGCTCGGTACCGGTCCGGGTCAGGTCGGCCCAGCGGGTCAGCGCCTCGTTTACGAGCTGGTTGGTTACGTCTTGATCCACAGTTTCCGTCACGCGGGTGAGGAGGGAGCGGGCAGGCGCACGCAGCGCCCATCCTCGCGGCCGTGGCCGCAGCAGGCGTCGCAGGCGAAGCTCGGTCGCCGAGCGTCCTCGTAGAGCCCGAAGCAGGTCACGGGCCGCCCGCAGGTCTCGCAGCGGGGCGACACGATCGCTGCCGCCTCGGCGAAGGACCGGAGATCTTCGTCGCTCAAGGCGCGAAAATCTTCGGCCGTCGAGGAGCCCGACGTCAGGTCTACTCCGATTCGACTTCCGGAACACACGTGATGGCCGAGACGTCGTCGAGGTTGATTCTCACGGGCAACCCAGTTTTCACGTCTTTGAAATCGCGAACCGGTCGCAAGGGATCCAGCGGGTTGCCGTCCTTGAATTGCTCGAAAAGCCACCGATAGTCCTCCACCGAGAGCCACGCGTAGATGGTCTCGACGCCACCGCATTTCTTGTCGTTTCTACGGGCAAACACGAAATGGCCGCACACTATCTTCATGATCTCAATCTCCTGTAGGCGCGAGCTTCTGACGAGTCAATCTCGGTCCTCCTTTACTTTTCTACCTTCTAAACAAGGTGTCAAGAATAAAAATCGGCAGATAAAATTTTCACTATTTTTTGTGTTTTTAGCACCGCTTGCCGGTCTGCTGTTCGAACTCGGCGACCAGGAACTGGCGCTCCTTGCCGAGCCTCGCGAGCTCCTCGTCGATCTTCTTGATGGCCAGCACGGCGTCGCGGATCCGGTCGAGGCGCTCCGCGTTTCTCACGGAGCCGGGAACCCTGGCGGAGAGGTCGAGGAGCATGACGGCAGTCTCCAGTGTGAGGGAGACCTCGACGACGCCTCCCACCGGGGGCGGGGAGGCGGCGGGACTCGGCGAGGTCTCGGTACCTGCCGCCGGGGTTTCGAGCGCGTCTTTTACCGACCAGTGATTCTGCAGCCTCTCCCGGATGGTCTCGGCGGGGAGGTGCTTGACGAGCGCCCACTCGTCGACGGTGAGCCTTCTGCCCTCGTGGGCGATGCGCGGCGACCGGGGGTGCGCGGAGGTCACGCGCCGGGGGCGGTTATCAGTGACGGTGACGCCCTCCGCTCGGGCGACGGGGGAGGATTTCGGCGCCGGGGGTGACAGGACCTTGTCCATTGGCCACCCGGCCTGCACGCGCCAGATGATGGTCGTCGGTGAGATCCCGGTCAGGGCGGCCCACTCGCGGACCGTCTTGGTTACACCGTCGTGCGAGAGGATCATGCCCTCTTCCCTCGACGACGCGCGTCCCGGGTGAAGGGGTTCAAGCACCTCCTCGGGTGGCAGGCCCTTGGCGAGCCTCGCGTAGATCGTGGCTTCCGAGAGGCCGAGATCTTTGGACCATTCGGCTGGGCCCTGGGTCCTGCCGAGGTGGGTGATCTGGTATCTGGTGCCGGGCGGGGAGGAGACGGTCTCCGGCGACTCGGACGGAGACTTTTCGACGGCGGAGATGGGAGTCACGGTCCGAGGCTCCGGGGGGTGATCGTCGGGGACGGGGGGAAGATTGGCGCTGCTCGCGTCCTCGGCTATGGTCTCGGGGAGGATTTCAAGTTCGTGGTCGTCGAGCTCATCTTCGTCGGACGTGGTCGGTCCGGAGTCGACGTCTTCGGCTTCGTCTTCGGTCTCGGCTTCGTCGTCCGGGTCTACGACCTCCGTGCCGCAGGTGAAGCTCTTATTTCGGTCGCCCGTCATCGTCGGTAAATCTCCCCGGGACTCGTTCGGTGAGCACGCGGATCTGGTCGGCGTCTAGCACCGAGCAGACGGCGTCGAGGAACTTCCACAGAAGCTCGACGTCGAGCTTCTCGCAGATCGCGTCGAGGGTTGGCTCGGGACTCCCCCCGCATCCGTCGCACAGCGGCTTTCCGTCGTGGACAGGGTTCGAGGGGTAGCCCTCCGGGACCGCGTAGCGGTTCGTGCCATCGACGATCTTCTTGCAGTTGCAGCATTCGAAGCTCACTTCGTCTTCCTCCCGTGAAGCTGCGACTCCAGCTCCCTGATGCGCACCTCGAGCGCTGTCTCGCGCGCCCTGTGGGTCTTGTTGGCCTGCCAGAAAGCCTTCTCCCACCCGACCTCCTTCGTGGGGTTCTCGGACAGCACGAAGTCGAGCTTGTCGAAGATCTCATCGACGGAGAGTCCGTCGTGCTCGACGCCCAGGGGCCGGCCCTCGATCACCCCGCAGACGTCGCGCAGCAGGTGGGCGGCGAGGCGACGATGGGGAGAATTTCCGACGATGAGCACGTATCGCCAGGGCAGGTTATCCACGATCTTGCAGGCAACCTTCCAGTAAAGCTTCGCGACGGTATCGACGAAAGATCCTGAGAACTTCAGGGCCTCAAGATAGCTCCACAGATCAGGATACTCGAGGAGGTCATCGTCGTGTACGGACAGGTGTTCGAACGTGCTCGCCAGCCGGAGCATGTCGCCGTAGTTGGCCGGGTCTGACGATGCCAGAAGCTTGGCGACGAACCACGACTGCAGGTTCTGCGGAAAAGTTTTCGGTAGCTCATCGGCTGCGGGAGATCGGGAACCCAAGAGCCCGCGCCTGCGGAGCTCGGTCTCTACCTCGTCCATCCTCTCGACCATCCACTCGCCCGGCAAACCTCCTCCTTCGTGCCGCTCGCTAAACGAGTGACTGAGCTCGGTCAGCTCCGAGGTGAGCTCGTCGACCGCCATGGTCGTCACGTCTTTCATGGCTTCACTCGCTTCTTCACGAGCTCGAGCTGTGCCTCGTAGACCTCCTTGTGGGCTTCCATCGAGATCGCCTCGGCCAGCATCCAGTTCTCCATGACCTCGGCTGCCTCCTCGATCTTCTTGCGCAGCTCCGGCATCCCGACGTCGCGGGCGTGCACGAGATCCTTCTTGTAACCGTCCATGCTCCGGCCGTCGTGGACCGCGAGGGCCTTGGCCTCGTCTCCCGGTCCGGGCTCCCCGAGCATGAGCCGTCCCGCGATGGCGGAGATCTGCCTCGTAGCGTCCGCGATGATCGTCCTCTGCTCGGCGATCTTGCCGACGATGACGGCGGTCGCCGCCGGCTCAGGCACGCAGCGCTCCGCGAAGTCGCGAAAGTGGATGCGCGTGACGTGGTGGCCTCTCCCCGACTCCGAGGGTCCTATGAGCTTGGCGTAGTTCGAGCCGACCCTGGTCACGCAGCCGAGCCAGCGGATCTCGTCCGCATCTCCCACCCAGTACCACTCCCCGACGCTCGGAAGGCGGTCGGCCGCGCATGGTCTCCCGCTCGGACCGGCAGCGTCCTCGACGAGCCCGCGCTCGGCGTCCTTCTCGCTGGTCACCGTTGACCTCGCACTCGCCGAGTCCTCGGGTGTTTCTTCTTGGGGAGACTGATCGCCTTGACGTGCGTGCCGAGAAAATTGGGAAAGTGGAAGGTTGATGGTACTCGGAGCCGGAGGATCTCGTAGGCGTCTACGAGCTCGAGGTAGCCGGCACCGCGGGCGTCGTAGTCGCTCCTGATCGCCTCGCCTCGCCGAGGTTTGAACACGATCTCGGTCCGATATTCGAGTCCTAGCCGCCGGCAGAGCGGGAGGAGAACCTCCTTCCGGTACCGGGCCGCGATCTCGTCGACTTTCGTCTTGACGTTCTTATCCAACGTGGCGAGTTGATCTAAGATTTCGGCTAGGTTCATGGTCATGCGGTTTTCTCCTGAGGAGCGTCAGCTAGCTCTACCGAAGGTTCGCCTCGATCGCCGGGAGCGGGTCGGGGCAGCTCGACGCCCGCCTTCCGGGCCAGGATGTCGATGGTCGTCCCGAGGCTCGTCGCCTTGCAAGCCAGGCGCTTGAGGAGAGACTCTCGCCTCTGGAGGACGGGCTTCTTGGCCCTCTGGATCTTCTTGTGCTCGTCCACCCGAGCCGAGGCGAGCGACGCGGCCTCCGTGTAAGGGAGGAGCCTCTGGTGCTCGCCGGCGATCGACCTCTCAATATCTTCGAGCGCGAGCTGACAAGTCGTCTGGTCGTCGCGAGCTGCCGCGAGCTCGTCCTCGAGGAGACGCACGCGTTCGGCCTTCTCGCGGAGGCGTATTTCACCCAGGGCACGACACTCTTCGAGCGTGCTCCTTCGCTTTGACTCTTCGTCGAACTTCCTCTTTGCCCGGTCGAGCTCGGCAGCGAGCTCCGCCTTCGCGCCCGCGAAGGCCGCATCGATCTCGGCGATCTCACCATCCATCGTGGCGAGCCTCTCGAAGCCGGGGCGGAACTGGTCGACTCTCGAGGCAGGGGACTCCGCCTCTTGCGGTACCGGCACCTCCGCGACGTCGGAAGCGCTCGTCCGGACTGAGGAGGGACCCGGGACCTCGGACGCCGGCTCCCGGTAGAAGAGCCTGCCCTTGCCGTCCATCACCACGCGGCGGCCCTCCTTCTCGACGAACCTCCTCCTGGCGCAGGGACAGAGGACCTTGCGTCGCCGGTCGCCGCCGGCGTGGAACCGGAGCTCGCCGCGTCCGTCGCATCTCGGGCAGTTCGGCTTGGCGCACGCGATGACGTCGGCGTCGGGGACCGGGGTGTCGCGGACCTGGTCGGCCCAAGGACTGCTCGGGACTGTGTTGGTCGCGGAGGGATCGGTCATGGTCTCTGCTCCTTGGTGTAACTTGAGACTGCGTCGCAGTCGGTGGTGGTGAAGGTCGCGAGGACAACCGTGAATCCTCCCGCGCGCTCGTAGAAGAGTGTGGTCCTAGGTCCCACGACGGCCTGAACACTTCCCCGCGCGAGGTGGGAGCGGTCGGAGGCGTCTTGCTGGTCGCGCACTGGACGAAAACCGCTCGTCTCCAAGATCTTCGCGACCGCAAGGATCTTGTCGGGGAGCTCGGCGTCGGCCCTGTGGGGACGCAGGAGCGGTCGAGTCCCGGCCGCGCAGGGGATGCGCGTCCCGCGGAAGCCGTCCTCGCGCGCGACCACCCGGTCGTGCGCGAACAGCTCACCGCCTACCGTCGGCACGCGCACGCGGCCGCAGGCTGGGCAGGTCGCGAGCGCGACGCCGAGGCGGGCAGCGCAGGCCTCGCAGAGCCTCGGGCAGCCGGCGGGGTAGAGCGCGGCGTGCGCCCGGGCGACGTCAGCTGCCGCGCGTCCTGCCAGGACCACGAGATCTTCGCCGGCGGAGCTCACGTCATACTCCCCGAGGTCAGCTTGAGTAGATCGCCGAGGAGGCAGTCGAGTATGTCCTCGTCTCTACCAACGGCGGCCTGGACGTCGGGCTCGCAGAACGCGACGGTGGTCCAGGGGATACTCCTGGCGAGGTTTCTCCACCGGGGTCCATCGCCGGGGTTGAGCAGGACGATCCAGGGGCAGCCGAACAGGGCGTCCCTCTCGAGGCGGGCGCGCAGGTCTTTTTTCCGGCAGACGAGGTTGCAGCGTGAGATGTCGCATTCGATCGGAGAGCACAACGCCCCGCCGGCCGACAGGCTCGGGAAGATCTTCTTCCAGGCGAGCGCTTCGAACAGCCGGTCGCGATCTTCCTCCGACGGTCCCGACTCGAAAGAATTAGTCCCGCGCGCGGCCTCGCTGAGGTCGTACCGATAGACTGCCCCCGTCGGGCCCGACTCCAAGATCGCGCGGAGATTGACCGTCCTGGCCAGGAGGATCCCGGTCAGGAAGCTCGTCTTCGAGGGAACGACCACGACCTCACCGGGCGAGCGGGGCACCCTCATCACCTTGCGCCTCGCTCCCGCAACCTGATTGAGCATCACGTCGAGCAGCCTCCACGAGGCTTCTCCGAACCTCGTCCGCTCGCAGGCGTCAGGAAATCTTCCCTCGAGGATGCTGCAGCAGCTGGCCGCCGCGGCAACCATCCTCACCGGCTGATACGCCCACACGTCCTGGAGCATGTCGTCGAAGGTGCCCTCGTAACCTTTCGGGACCCGGCTGTCGAGCGCCTCCAGGAGAGGTACCAGCTCTTGGCCGGTAGCCGTCAACACGCCAACCTCTTCATGGTTCATCTCGATTTCCTCCGGATGAGTCAGGAGACTTGATCACACCTTCGAGATCGCGGCGAGCCCCTTCGGCGTGAGGTGCATGGGACCGTCCCAGTCTCCGGGGACGTCGAAGGTGGCGAAGCCAAACTTGGCGATGCGCTGCTTGGTCGGCCGACCGACGGTGCCTCCCGACAGGTCGTACGTGTCGAGGGTCGCGCCGTTCGACAGCATCGTGAGGGCGACCTTCATCTTCGGCGTCAGGGGGTTCTTCGGTGTCAGGATGTACTTCGAGCACGATTTCATGAAGTTTCTCCCATGCCTATCCGGTTGACGCCCATTTAGTTGGATCGATACCGTACCTGAGCAAATACGCCCGGCAAGCGTGACAACACCATGTAGGATCATCGGGCGAAATGATGCGACAAAGTTTGCCCGAACCGTTGCCAGTGCATGGTTGGTCAGCCAGCCACTCAACAAAATTCACAACAGCCTCGGGGTTGGCACACATTCGCTCAAACTCGTTTCGACGTAAATACTTTCCGTGCTGCAAAGCCCAGGAATCCATGGCTTTTGCGCATTCACGCGATGCCTTCCTTGAGGGCCGATAATTCAATCAAGACCTTGCAGCTCCGCTTGAGGTGGGCCGTCATGCTCCCCGCGGGACCTTTTTGGAGCTGCCGCATACCTTTCAGGTTCAACGGGGCGAAGAGGATCTCCACGATCAGTTCGGAGCCTTTCCAGCGTCGCTCTGCAGAAATCACGACATCGGTCTCTTCGAATACCTTCCTGGCGCTCGACTTGAACAGGAGCTCATCGCTCCAGGAGCAGACGACGAAGTCGTCCGAGGCGTGCATCCTGAGAACCTCGACACCCCAACTCTTCCACCGACTGAACACCCAGTAGGAACCAAGATCGATGACGTCGTAGCCGCTGCCGGGCAGCGCGCATAGTCGGACGCCAAGGTAGGCGTCGTATCCTCGCTTGGCGATGCTGTTCAATTTCCGCACGATGATTCGGCTGGTCTTCGCGGGAAGGGACGACAGAGTACGCGACGCCTCGGCGGAGTACTTGACGAGATGATTCATGACGACCTTCCTGTCAGATCCAGGATGAGGGTGGTGACCCCGAGCTCGTCAGCGCACCGCTGGGCGGCCCATCCTAGTCCGGTGTAATTCTCGCCGAGCGAGTCGAGCACGCAGAGGACGATCAGCTTCTCACTGCGCGTGTACGGGCGCACGCAGTCCGAGAGCCGAACCGACTCCGGGCCGCTGCGGCGCTCGACGTCGTCGTACTTCTCGGTCAGCGCGAGGCGGGCCGACTCGAAGAGCTTGGCCGACCACTCGACGTCGTCGTACTTCTCGGTCAGCGCGAGGCGGGCCGACTCGAAGAGCTTGGCCGACCACTCGGCTCGGCTCGCGTGGGGGTTGCAGGACTTGACCACGGCCAGGGCTACGTCGAGCAGGGAGCGCACGGAGCGGATCATCTTCCCCATCGCCTCGAGCAGCTCGCTCGTGTCCCGGTCGGGGGCCTTCAGCCATCCGCGGCCGCGCAGCGAGATCCTGCTGGCGTGGCTCCGTTCGGCGTAGCGGAACAGCGTGAGGTCGTCGAGCTCCTGCAGGTACTCCTCGTAGCTCGGATCTTCAGTCGTCTTGACGGTGCGAGTGCTGGCGTCCATCGTGCCTCCTCGGTTCAGATCCTGCGTATCAGCCACTACCAGGCCCCTCGTGGCTGGTTGTCCGCACCGTGGGTCGCGGCATCCGAGATCCGGGGCTCATCGCCTGGTGTTCCACCAAGATACTCCCGCACCTCGCGGCGCAGGACGGCTCCCCGCTCGGTTCTCGTCATCGTTGACGAGCATGGACCTCTCCGAACCAAGTGTCAAGAATAAAAAATGGAGGACAAGAATTCGGCGTTACCCACCGGCAGCGCTCAGGTGCTTCCAGCACACTCCGTACTCGCTGAGGTGTACGTAGGTGCGCAGATCGGGCATCGTCGCGACGAGCTCCTCGCGCCAGATGTAGTCCACGACCTCGGCCTCCACCCAGCCCGACGGGCGCCTGAACAAGATCTTCTCGCCGACGACCGGCGCAAGCAGGAGGTGTCCCTCTCGTTGGAACCAGGTGTGAAGCAGCCAGGACCCGAGCGCTCGCCTCGCTCGCATCCACCGTGAGGGTCTAAAGCTCGGGCGAATGTCGACCTGCAAAGTCACTTCTTCTCTCCTCTCTGGCGACGATTCCACTCGGCGACGGCGACGAGTCCGGACGTGTCCTCGACCACCGTCCAGCAGCTCGGGCAGACGATCGTGTGTCTCCGAGGATTCCTGGGCTTGAAGTAGTGGGTCGGCAGACGATGGCAGGTGGAGCACTCTCGGAGCTTCCAGCCAGGTTCCCGTCGTTCAACTACGTTGATCGGATCTGGTTTCTTCACGACGCTTACCATAGTCCCTTTGCGCGTCCGATGCGGTAACCGAAAAAGAGCCCGATGGAGAAGGCGACGAGCAGACACAGCAGGAAAAAATGATCGACCTGATCGCAGATCGAGCGTTGTGCGATCCTGTACGCGCAGTACTCGCTTCTGGTCATGTGCTCGCCGTTCTGCAGGCACGCTTCGAAGTAGCTCGCGTACCGGACGGCTGCCCGTCGAGATACGCGTGCTCTGCACACGGCTCGACTAGTAATCCGGTCAAACCAGGCTCGCAGGACTCGGTCCTTCGTTTCCGACTTCGCGTCGCCTGCCAATCGTTCCACGGCCAGTCCAGGGGTTGTCCGAATTTGTCGGCAACTTCGCAACCATCTTCGTTCAGGTACGCGTTCGATTCCGGGTCGTAACGCCAACGCCTGGCGGACGCCGCTTTACGGTTGATCTCATTCTCTGGAGACAGATCTGAGTCGAACTGAGGTAGGTCAGTCTTCATCACGTAGATGGTCACGTCGCCTCCCGGTAGATGATACTCTCGCAGACGATCCCCCGCCGGTGTCCCTGGGAGTTGATCTTCCGGATGGCCGGGACGAGATCGCAGGTGAAGCCCAGTTTCCGGTAGAGCTCGAGGGTGTCCTCGTCGTCGGACTGGGACACGACCACGTGGCAGCCCTCGTCGGCGAGCCTCCCCGCGTAGCGGGCGAGCCTCTCGTGGTCCGGCCTGTCGAACTTTCGGCTCGTGAAGGACGTGAAGTTTGCGGTCTTCGAACGGGGAGGGTAAGGCGGGTCCAGGTAGACCAGGGTGCCCGCCGGGTACTTTCGCCGCCGGGCGAAGTCGTCCGAGGTGATGGTGACGGAGCCCTCGCGCAGGAGCTCCCCGCAGAGGCGGAGGTTCTCCTCGTCGAGCACGACGGCGGTCAGGTTCTGACCCCAGGGCACGTTGAACTTCCCCGACTTGTTCACCCTGTGAAGGCCGTTGAAGCAGGTCTTGTTGAGGAAGATGAGGCGGGCGGCGACCTCCGTGACGTCCTGTCCTGGCTCGACGTCGTCGCGCACGTCGTAGTAGGTCTTGGAAGGGTCTTTCCGGTATTTGTTTTCGAGCTCGCGCAGCAGGGAGACCACCGCCGGCGTAGCGTACTGCAGGGCCCGCCAGCAGGCGGCGAGGTCCGGGTTCGCGTCGTTGAGCACCGCGCGCAGCGGTCGCAGCCCGAAGTAGACCGCCCCGGACCCGACGAACGGCTCCGCGTAGAGGTCGCGCTCGCGGTCCCACGACTTCGGTACCCGGGCCAAGATCTCCGGCAGGAGCTGCGTCTTGCCTCCGGCCCACTTCACGAACGGCCGGGCCCTCTGCTCGACCTTGGGACTCTTCATGTCGACCTACTTTCTTTCATCTTCTTCAACTCGAGAGCTATCGACAACGCCGAAGCCTTCCCGCCGTCGTCGAGGAGATCTTTCCGACCGCCGACCCACCCGCACCCCAAGCAGGCGACGTGATCCAGCTTCTTCCGGAAAACGTAGGTTCCGCACGCCGGGCAGAACCGGTAGTAGGCCATGAACCTCCTGCAGCTCGGGCACCCGGCGCAGGCGCCGCGACCGTTCTTGTGATGAGCTCGACGGTCTCCGCATACGCACTTGTCCGAATATACGATCACTTCAAATTTCTCAGGCGTCGGCCGTCTTCGGCCAGGTGATACCTCGCGACGCCATGACGGTGACGAGCGTGGCCTGGTTCTCGAAGACGACGGACGAATAAAATAGCTCGCTGCACTCAGCGTCGCTCGACTGCTCGTTCCAGATGGTCACGGCGCGTGCCCATTCTCGCTCGAATTCTCCGTCGGTCACGTCCTTGAAGTCGAGGTCGCGCGCGAGCTCGCGTGTTCGGACGGCCCAACCGTAGTTGAGGTTCTGGAGCCCCACGATCACGAGGCCGTCCGCGATCTTCGCCACGACGATCTCATCGGGGGTGAATCCAAGCCTCCGGAAGGCCTCGTGAACAGCTAGAGCCTCGCGCCAGACGGGATGCAGCTCACCGAGCTTCACGTCGATCTACTCCCAAAACGAGCCAACCATGGCCGCGCGGAAATGAACTCCGGCAGCTCTTCGAGTCTGATCCCTCTTGAACGGCCGTCCATGAGATCCTTCAGGGCCTGCAGCTTGTCGTCCAGCACGTCAACCACGAGGACGCCGTCGGCCCGAATGTTCAACGTGACTTTCATGTCGTGATGCTCTCATCTCCTCTACTCGTTTTTCGTCTTCGAAGCTGAGCCGACCACGTACTCTCGACTCGCGACTTCCATGCCGGCCGCGGTGAGGGTCCAGACCGTGTGGACCTTGTCCCAACCGAGGCTGCTCGCGACGAGTCCCTGATCCTCGAGTCGCCTCAGGACGGCTCCTCCCTCCCTGGCGCGGTTGGTGGTCGTCTTGTCTGTCGGGTAGAGGTGCAGGCCGAGCTCGGAGCACGTCACCCCGTTGTGGCCACGGCTCGCCACGTACCGCACGGCCGCGAGGCTCGTGCTCGACGGCATTTTTTCGAGAATGCCAGGAGCTGAACTCATCTACGCGCTCTTCGTGTTCTCGATGGTGAGGAGCCTTGTACGGCACGCGTCCTGGAGGCTGCGAAGATCGCTGGGCTCCGCGCAGAACACAGTCTCCGTGCCGATGGCGTCGATCACCTTGAGGGTGGTCAAGATCCCGGGATGTCCCTGGTTGGCCGCGATGTCCGGCACCGGGATCAACTCGAACGACAGCATGCTTTCATCCTTTCGATTTTTGTGAAGAACGATCTTCGCCCCGGCAGAACCAAGTGTCAACAAGGAAATTTGGGGGCCGATCTTCTTCAGTCGAGGTGCCGCAGGTACCGCTCGCCCCACGGCAGCTGCAGGAAGAGGTGCAGGCAGAGGATCTCCTCGGCAGCCGGCACCGAGTAGTCGTGCACGCAGTAGGCTCGCCCCTCGTCGAGGTCGTAGAGCTGCCGGCGGAACTGGGCGAGTCGTCCCCGAGCGTGGCGCGAGGTCACCATGTACCGGTGGCCGGTACCCGCCCCGCTCGACACGAAGGAGTTGTGGCGGACGAAGTCCGCCATCTGCTCACCCGACAGGAAGACTCCCAGCACCTCGCGCGCGCGAATCTCCGCGTTGGGCAGTCTCGGCTCCGGGCACCCGAGCACGGGGCGCTTCACCGTCACGCCGGCCTTCGCCTTCGACTCCTCGGACCCGCTGAAAAGTGGAGTCGGCACATCACCGGCGACGCTCTTCGCCTCCTCCGGACGCTCGGTCTCCACGAGCTCGATGATGTGACCGTCCTCGAACTTCACCACGTCGACGGTGTCGCGTCCCCTGCCCATGGCCCTCGCCACCACCTTCCTGACGTTGTCGAGCGAGGCGTCGAGGAGCACGCTGCCCCGGTCGGGGGCGAAGAGTCCGTCAGGACGCGACGCCTTCGTCTCCGGGAGGGCCACCGCCCCCCGCGGATTCCAGCTGCGGTCGGCCTTCTTCGCCAGAGCGTCGAGCGCCCCCCTCTCCGCCGCCGTGAGCTTCTCCCAGCTCACCCGGGTGAGCTTCTTCTCGAGCCTCGTGAGCCTCACGTCTCCGTAGAACGACGGAACGTACCATGTTGGGATCATCGGCGAGCACCTCCTGCAGTTGGGTTATCCGAGAGTCGACCGCATCCGTCGACAGTCCGGCATCATGCAACTCTTTTCGGGTCTGGCACAAGCTGGTGAGCGACGTCGCGACCTCCCTGTCGGCCTCGGCCGCCGCGCGGCGCTTCTGGAAATCGAGGAAAGGCTGCATCATCGTCACGATCTCGCGCAGGAAGTCCTGAGCCTCGCCCCCGCCGACCGCTCCCATGATGTTTCGTCCCACGATGACCTGGTTGGCCAGTCCGCCGTCATCGTTGTCCTCGGTCTGGTTGACGGCGTCCACGCGGCTCTCGGCGAGCATGCGGGAGAAAGCCGCGACCTGCTCGCTCATCTTCTTGATCTTGACGAATCGCCGCCGGTCGTCTCGGTCGCCGCAGAGCCGGCAGATCTCGTCCTCGTAGGCCTTAACGACGGGGTGGACCTCGTCGCTCTTTCTCGTGAGCATGAGCTGCTCCTGTATACTTGCGGTCGTCATGACGGTGCGTTCTCCTTAGGGACTGACGTTTTCAGGACCTGAACGACCTGGGTGATCCACCGGTGCGCGGCTTTCAACCGTGCAGCGGGATCGGCCGGTTCGGCGGAACCGCGGTTCTCGTACAAAAACGCGAAGGCCGACTGGTAGCGCTCAACCAGGTGCTTCTTAGACTGAACCACTTCCGCGATCTCCTCTACGATCGGCAGGTCGCGGAACAAGATCGAGACCTCGACGCTTTCCGCCTTCGCGGAGCCGAGTCGTCGCCTGGTCTTCGCCTTCCCCACCGCCACGACGACCGCGAAGATGGCCCAGAACCCTAGCCAGACCAACCATCCGGCGAGAAGGCCGATCGAGACTCCGCTCCAGAACGTGTATGAGATCACGGGAGCTCCTCGAAGCTCAACGTCATGGTGACTCCCGACAGCAGGCGGTTTCCGGTGAGCTTCCGGTAGGCCAGCGGGACGAGGTAGGACAGGTCCGGCACCACCTCGTATTGCGACAACGAGTTCCAGTTCCTGATCACGAGAGCCTCGCCGGTCGAGGGTACCTCGGGCAGCAGCACGAGCGGTTTTCCCGCGAGCCGACCGCAGAAGACTCCGAGGTCGTATTCGCCTTTTTTCTGTATGCGGACGAGCGGCTCGAGGTGCACCTGCTGTTCGGTAAGTCCAGTCTCCTCGCTTAGCTCTCGGCGAGAGGCGACGAGGAAGCTCTCGCCGTCCTCGACGCTTCCCCCGGGACCGTTGAGAAGTCCCTTTTGCCACTCCGGCCTCATCTTGCGGACAAGCAGGACGTTCTCGAGTCTCCCGTCAAATACGATGACAACCACGTACTTCTTCATCAGATCACCCCTTCATGAGCTTCGAAAGCTCGCCGTCTCTTAGAGCGACTCCTCTAAGATCTTCGCCAGCTCCCTGCTCGCCTGGTTGAGGACGTCCGGACTGTCGTGAAGCACGTACAGGACAGACGCGATGTTGGGACGGTTCACCATGCCGTAGCGGTCGGCGCGGATGTCGAACTGGATGATTTCGAGCAGCTTCGTGGCCACCAAGATCCTGTCGGCAGCCGTCCACTCGGTGGGAACAACGTACTGATTGTTGTGGGAGGCGGCATCGCAGTCGGGTACGGGCGCGGGATGCAGGTTGTGGACGGGGCAGTTCTGGGACGCGCCCGCCGGCGAGGTGTCTGGAGACTGACAACCACAGGAGGCCGGACAAACGCGCGCGGAACTGATGCTCGCGGCGATGTCGAAATGTTCCGCCCTGACGTAGGCATCTATCTGAGGCATCCTGAGCTTGAAGACGTAGAGCTCGTTCTCGTAGCGCAAGATCTGCGGGCGATCGGGGTCGTACTCAGGAACCTCGATCTCGGCCACCAGGCGAGGATGGGTCTTCACCGACGCGTCGTAGAGGCGGGCTGTGCGCATGGTCGTCAACCCTTCTTGTCGAGAAGATCTCCCCAGACGAGGGCCGCCTTCATCATGGAGGTGAGCTGCTCGGCGATGACGTTGGGTAGCCATTCCGTCCCCACGACGAGTTTCACGAAGGCCGGCTCCCTCTGCATCCACCAGGTGCAGAAGAGTCTCCACCCAGCAACGTCCGCCTCTACCACGGAGGCGAGCACCACCTCGTGGCAGTGCCTGGCGAGCTTGAGGGTGAAGCTCTGGCCGAGGTCTCTCCGCATGGCACAGAGGCGCTTGACGAAGATCAACCCGAGCCTCGCGAGCTTGGTCTGCGAGGTGTCGGCGTGCTCGAGGCACTCCGCCTCGAGAAGGAGCGTGCGCCTGAGCCGGGCGAGCTTCTCGCCCGGGACGAAGCGACGGTCGCGCGGGACGGAGGCCATCATGGAGTAGGCCAGCGTGCTCTCGACCTGACCGGACTCGCAGGCGCGGCCGAGCAGCTCCTGGGCGGCGACGGCTGCCGCTCCCGCCGCCGCCACCTCCCTCACGAGCGCTCGCAGCGCCTCGAAGTGGGTGACGTAGAGGTGGGCGGCTGTCGGTACCGCGGTCATCTTCTCTTCGACTTTTTCGTTGTTCATCGTCGCGTCCTTCTTCCGTATGGAGTGGTTGGAAATAGGGGTCTATGTGCTCGGACTACTTAACTCCGGCCCTCTGCAGCAGGAGACGGTCATGCGCCGGGACCTCGGCCCGCTTCATGAGGACTGCCGTCAGGTTGGCCGCCCTGGCCACCTCGCGCACCACGTTCGCGTCGTGGCTGACGCGGAGGACGTCTACCAGGGCCGTGGTGATCCCGCGGGCGAGCACGAGGTCAGGATCTTCGAGCCTCTTCCGATTCTTCCGCGGCTTCTGTCGAGAGGTCGCGTTCAGCTTGCAGGCGACGAGGTCGCCTAGCCTGTACGGGAGGTTCGTGCAGCTGTTGTACTGGTCAGCCACGGCGGCCGCCGCGAGGACGCCTCGCCGGAAGCTGACCGGGTCGAACTTCATCTTGTTCATGGAAGATCCGTCCGGAAGACCCGACCGCTCTCGCGGTCGAGTCATCCGCCCGAGTGTGAATGGACGTCCTACCGCCGCTCCAGGTGCGAGAGCTGGGCCCAGCCGAACACGGCCGGCGTACCTGCCGGAACTCCCTCCAAGTCGAACTGTCGTTCGTCGACGAGCAGGACCCGCTTGATGCGGTTGTTTTCGCTGCGCTCGACCTCGCCCACTGCCAGTCCCGTGCCCTCGGGGATGAAGGCATACGAGCGCTGGGCGTCCACCTTGATGGAGACCTTGTCGCCGGTGCTGAGATCTTTGAGCTCGCCCCGGACGACCGGCTGCCAACCCCCCTCGACGAGCGCCTTGACCTCGCCGCGCCAGCCGTCGGCGTCCACCATGAAGTTTTTCAGGGAGGAGAGAACCTCGACCGGCACCCCGTAGAAGGTGGCCATGTCGGACACGTCCTTGATCACCGCATAAGCGTGCTCGGCCTTGGCCACGAGGCGCTCGGGCACCGTGAGTCGCTTGCGGGGCACGGAGGCACTTCCGCCGCCATCGGACGAAGAGGCCTGCGTGGAGGTGCTCGAGGCTGCTTCGGTTGTGGTTTTACGATCTCTGTTCTTGTTGTTCTTCTTGCTCATGCTGCTTTCCTCATGGGTGGGGGGTTTCGGGTCATGGCGCGAAGGGCATCTTTTCGAGCTCCTCGGGCCAAAATTCGCAGCGGGTAAAGTCCTCGAGCCTGACGCCGACCATCGGGAGTACGGGTGCTCGCGCAGGTACCGCAGGGTCATCAGTTGCGTGTTGGTCAACGGCATTTTTTCACGTTCTTCTTTCGGGAGGAAGCTCGACACTCCCTCAGCATCATGCTGTCCACGTCGAAGCAGCGGACAACGCACTTGAGGTGCCACCTGAAGGGTGATCTCAGCGGGTGGACCAGGCTCCGCCGCATGTCTCGAACCTGTCTGCCGCAACCCGGACAGATCGTGAGGAGCCGGGCGACCCAGTTGCCGATCTGGGTGACGGCTTCTTCCGTTAACTGCTCGCGTCGAGTAGGTCGTCGGTCGCGGAGCCGCGATAGGCGAGAGATCCTGAGCCAGAGGTTCTGCATGTGGGTGCCGACTTCCTCGAAAGTCTTGGAGAAGAAGTCGTCATATTCCTGAGCGGCTCGGAATTCGTCCCACATCCTCGCGGCCAGCTGGCGCTCAGTCATGTTCTTGTTCGGCACGTCGAGCTTCACGGCGCGACCCTCGGGAGACAGCCCGTACCTGGATCCGACCAGCTCACGCATTCCGAGGCTCCGTCGCCGGGGCATAGCCGACCTCCGAGTCCAGCGCTCGGGACTCCCACTTCATCCTCATGACCGACATTCCCTCGAACACCGTGACGCCGAACTTCGTGACGATTGCGTTCCATAAGTCGTTGGTACCCAGCCGCTCTACCGCACCGTCGCCGACGTGCACTGCCCAGTTGATCGGATTATGGCCGATCTCCTCGAGCTCTCTGGCGAGGTACCACATGAGCCTCTGAGGCTCCGTCAGGAGAGCGAGGAGCCGGACCATCTCGCGTCCGACCAGGCGGACCACGACGCCCGACGCGGAGTCCTCATCCAGCTTGCGAGCGCAGTCGAGGACGTCGCTGTCGCTGATGTGGCCGTCGTCCGTGACGACGTGAAGAAATCTTCCTCCCGCCACCGCCGGTTGCTCATGCAGGCAGCCGCTGAGGGTGTCCAGGTCGCGAAAGATCGCCCCGATCTTCTCACCGGTCATGGCCGGACTCCTCGAAGCTCCTCAAGAACGCCGCAGACAGGAAGCGCGGCTGCTTACTCGCGAACGAAGTCCGCAGGATCTGCGCCCTGACCTCGTCCCCGGCCCGCACGACGAGATCCTGAGACTCGTCGAGCAGGGTAGCCCTGTAGTCCCTCTCCGTGAAGCAGGTGGCCGCACTGGGAGCCCACAGGAGCTCTGCTCCCTTGACCTTGAGCGACCGCAGCTCGAAGTCGCCCGCCAACGACGACGACACAACGTACTGGTCAAAGATCCAGCTGCCATTCAGAGGCTCGAAGGACACGGCGATCTCCTCCCCGGGCTCCACAACCCTCCACGCCGGCAGCGAGCACATGATGCCGAGGTGGAGGCGAGAACCGGCCGAGGTGCTCACCTCGAAACGGTCGTCTCGGACGACGAGACCCGCGACCTCGTCAAGCCACCTCTCGCACCTCTTCTTCGCGGCCCTCTGGTCGGCCGAAAAGAAGTTGAACTCCCGCTCTTGGGTGAGGTGCCCAAACTTGTACCAGGCAGTCGCCCTGTACTTCGCCCACTCGGGAACATGGTGCTCCTGCCTCCGCCGTTCGTCGACGAAGCAGATCTCGGCGCCGGTGCCGTACAGCTGGTTCGAGTCGGTGAAGTAGTCGGTCTCCGTGCGGCCTCCGATCCCGACCATATCGTGGTTCCGCCGCCATCTCCGCTCACCGGTGCCGAGTGCTCTCGTCATGTTCCGCACCCTCAGGGCAGGTCGTCTTCGTCGTCGTCTTCGTCTTCGTCTTCGTCGTCGTCGTCCGGTACGGTACGGAAAGAAACCTCGAAAACTACTAGTGACAGGTCAGGTCGATGATGGTTGCGCTTCATCTTTCGGTTCCTCCTCGTGCTTGTTTTTTCGGGACAGCGTCTCGTCGAGCCACTCCTCGCACCGTCGCTACGCCTCCGCGACGCTCCTCGCGTAGAACACGATCCTGCGTTCGTCCGTCTTGTGGCCAAAACACGTCCAGGCCGACGCCCAGTAGAACATCTCAGGAGGCACGTCGTCCTCCCGGCGCAGCTCGGCGTCCACCGGCGATACCTCGGCCCCCGAGCCGTAGACCTTACCCGAACCGGTCACGAAATCGGTCCCCACGCGGCCACGGACATCCTTATGATCCCTGCAGTGACGCCACCTCCACTTCACGGTACTCCTCCTACGAAGTGGACGTCGCAGTAGGGACTGTCCAGGCGAACGTTTTCGGATCGAAATCCCCCAAGATCTTGCGGGCCCTCCTGACCTCGGACGTCTTAGCGAACCGCGGATAGAAGACGCCTCGCTCGTTCTGCTCGACAGCCTCGTGAAGCTTCGTCATCCATCGACGATCTTCGGGGTGCGGCCACGAGAGTTGAAGGAGCATCTCGGCGCGGGCGAACCCCAGGTCGGCAGCCTTCGCGTACTTCATCATGGCGAGGTTGTGTATTCCGAGCCGGTGGAAGCTATTTCCCAGGATCACGTCGCGCCAAGCCTCGTCGAAGTCGCAGATGCTATCGGGGACCTTATTGCAGAGCTCGACCGCGAGCTCGGGATTCACGTCCGCGGCCTCGTCGGCGAGGTAGATGAGCAGGTGGGGGCTCGCGCCTCCTCCTTCCCTTAGAGTACGCGCATACTCCCGCAAAAGGACCTTGTAGTAGAGGAGTGGATCTCGTACTCCGCCGTCGCGCATGTCCCTCCACGTGAAGGTCAGGCATCCAATCCAGTTGTCGCACCCGCGACACCAGTCGACGTTCTCGTGCATGACCTCGCGGAACCTGATCTTCGCGTCGTTGCGCCAGAGTCTCGTGTAGAGCTCCACGTGCTCGACCTCCCGCGGAGCCAAAAGCTCCTCACCCATCACCTCGCGGGGAGCTACCAGGATGTCGGCCTTCCTGAACTGGTCGTCCATCAGGTCGAGAACACCGGGGAGGCTCCCTCCGTCAACGAGCACGTCGTCGGCATCGAGCTTGAGAACGTACCGGCCCCGACACAGGTCGAGCCCCAGGTTGCGGGCGGCCGCCCAGTCGCGCAAGAGGTATCTCGTCGTGACCTCGGGCACCTCGTAGGGTTCGTACTCCCCGGCGACGTCGCGGAAGTAGAGATCGGGCCTCGACCAAGGAGACACCGCGACCCCAGAGCAGGGTGCTCCTAGCCTCGCCGCGACCTCGGCCACGAAGTCGGGCGTCCCGTCCGTCGAGCCGGTGTCGACGCAGACGACCTCGGCCTCGCCGGGACGGATACCAGCGAGGACCGACTCGAGGCCTCGCTCGACCACGACGGCGCCGTTTCTCACCATCAGGTGCACGGAGAGTCGGGGTCGGTCCGCCATCACTGCCTCCGCTCGGCGGCCATCTCGCGGGCCGTCGCCACGATGGACTCCACCTGACGGCGCTGCGCGAGCGGCAGACGATCTAGGTCGACCTCGCTCGCCCTCCGAAGCGTGGTGTCCTCGCAGAAGGCGAGCAGGGTCCCGCACGCGATGCAGATGGTGAGCTCTCCCTCCCGGACCCACCTCTCGGCTCCCTCTCCTATCACCGCGACGGCGTTGAGGGTATCGCGGCACTCGGGGCATCTCGCGGGCGGCAGCTTCTGGGGGCCGCGGTACGCGAGCGTGGCCTGCTGGGTCGCCTGCCTGTACGTGTTCTCGTTCATGTTCGTTCTCCCCTCTCGTCCTCTTCGTCCGAGCTTCGATGCTCGCGCTTCGCCGCGAGGGTCTGATCGGCGACGAGCTCGCGGAGCTCGTCGTGAACCTTGCCGGTGAGGAGCGCCACGGCCGCATCGACATCGTCGGCGGCGCACCGAACGTCCTCTCCGTGCTCGACGACGCTGAGCGCCTCCTGCACGCAGTGGCGCGCCTGCTCGAGCGTCCTCCTCAGGGTCACGCGGCGGTCTTTTTTCGTCATCGACGTCAGCTCCTCTCTCGCCTCGCCGAGAGCCCAGATCGAGGCTGACCTAGCTGTCCCACGTACAGCCGTCGTGAGGCCAGGTCTACGACCTGCCCATCGCGACAGGCCCGCAGCACCTCGGACGAGAGCCTGTAACCCGGGCAGTTGACGAGCAGCTCGCCCTCGGAGGCTCCGCACGCCGAGCACACGAGGAATCCGCCGTCGCAGATCGGACAGTACCGGTCGGCATGTTCCGGACAAAAGCGCTCCTCGCAGGGCGAGAAGTCGTGCGGGAAGCGCAGGATGGGCAGCACGTCACCCACGTCCGAGCCTCGCAGCCAGGTTTGCGATCTTCTCCGGATGGGGACTGAAGGCCCACGCGATCATCGCCAGGTGGCGCCGCGTCGGGTTGCCGTAGACGTCGAAGAGGGGCTCTCCCCGCACCTCGACCTGGGCCGTGTGCCGGGCGACGAAACCCTCTCTCTTGACCACCCAGTAGGAGTCGAGGTCTCTCGACCTTCCGTTCACCGCCTTGTACGCGGTGAGAAAACCGCGCGGCGACCGAGCGACCTCGGAGACGTGACGTCGCCTCATCATACCCTCGAACTTATCGATGATGTGAAGTGGTAAGAACTTATGCACGTCGCGACTCCTAGTCAAAAACCTGTTGAGCTTCAGCGTCTCGGTCCGACGTTCGTGTGTTTCTCTCAACGTCTTCCGCGCTGTCGCAACTCGCGCGGCACAAAGATGGGAGCGGCTACCAGGAAGGCTACTGGAACGTGCAAAAGAGACGGCCGGTAGTGACCGGTGATCTGCTTACCCTGTGGCACTGGACCAGTCTTGACGACGTCGACGTCCCAGGGACGACCTGCCGCTATCGCGAGCCTGCGTTGCCTTGCTTCACCCATCTACGTGCCTCGATAGAGCCTCCGGTGGACCTGTCCCAACCAACGAAAACCACACCACGTTGCAGGACAGGCCCGACCGGCGGCCGGAATCTTTACCTACGCGGCCTTGCCGGCGATGACCGGAATGCCTTGGCGGATCACGCTGACCAGCACGTCGGTGGCGACGCTGGGCTTCTCTTGCTGCTCCATCATGATGATCTGGGCCAAGGTCTGGGCCGTGAGATCGGTGCCCGTCTCGTTGTCCACCACGACGAATTCTTCTCCCGTTCGGACCATCTTTGCGATATCGCCGAGCCTGACGTATTGGCTGTCGGTCGTGTCGTACAACTTCCGGTTCGCGTAGCGCTTGATATGCCTCATCGATCATCCTTTCCGTCCGGACCACCACGTCCGGCATGATGCGAACGCTATATTCAAAGAGTCAAAAGAAAAAAGCAAGCGGAAAAATAACTAGATGTCAAAAGTACAAAAACGTTCAAGTTTTCGTCGGGACTCCCGGAGCAGAAACGTTCACCTTGGACCTCTCGTGTAGGCGTTCTCTCCGTCTCATGAGGTCTTCGAGGTAGTCTTCGAGCTCGTCTTTGGTGAGCTCGAGCATGACCACGACGTCCATGTCGAGCGAGCGGTGGAACTCGTCGCACCCCCGGTACCTCGTCGCCCTCCAGATCCTCCACTTCGCCCGGAGCCTCCTCGCCATCCTGAACGGCCACCAGGTATCCATGAGCTGCCACGCCAGCTTGAGGCTCATCTTCCGCTTGACCACGCGCGAGGCGAACACGAGCGGCAGTAGGAGCTCCTCGCAGAAGCGCTCCATCACGTGGCAGCCGGCCAGGCCGAGGCGACGGCGAGGAAGCGCTCGACCCTGCCGAGGTCGAACTTCTTCTCGTCGAACGAGCGCAAGTAGGTCTCGGCGTCGATCCAGTAAGACCTCACCGTCGCGTCCGAGCAGACCACCTCGAGCTTGGCGATCTGCCCGGCGACGTTTTCCGGGGAGAGGCCGCCGGCGAAGCCGCAGTAGACTTCCGGGAGCGGGACGGGCCACTCGGACGGCAAGATCCCGGCCCCGTGCGAGACGTCGAAGAGGGTCGCGACGTCGAACTTGAGTCCTGCCCGCCGGCCCGCCAGCACGAGGTCGAAGAGGTCGTCGTTCGCGCCGTCGCGCTGGAAGATGACCTGCACGCCGTGCTCGGCGCAGGTCACGAGGTTCCGCCGGAGGTTGCGAAGATAGGTGACGTGCGGCTCGGCGTGCGTGTTGAGCTGGATCCTCCGATAGTGCGAGGGCAGCTCGGACAGGACACCCGACAAGAACTCGGGGACGTACTCCCCGCAGAGGTGCGCCGCAAACTTCGGTGCGCAGGGCCCCGCCTGCAGGGCCATGGCTTCGAGCTCCGCGACCCACCTGTGCGACGGGAAGCGAGGCTTGCCCGGGTGATTGTCGTAGAGGATCCCGAACTCGACGAGCGGGTACCTCCCGGCGAGCTCGAAGAGGTGGCCGGGCTCGACCGAGTCGTCCGCGCCGGTGACCGTGATGCGATCCAGTTTTGACATGTTCAATTCACTCTCCTTTCAAGATTGGTAGATCATCCTTTGTTGATTCCATCGTGGTCCCTTCTCCTCGCACTAAAGAACGTCGCTACGACTGTTGAAGGTCTGCAAAACGACGAGGCACATGATCGGCTCGAGTCCGTCGGACACGGCCTCGTTGGCCGTCTCGGTCACTTTTCGGTCGGCAAGCTTCAGCGTCTGGGCTCTGTGGTCCAGTATCTTAGGAGCATTAGTCACCTCGTCCACCTTCCCGGCAGTTCCGAACGACGGTCGACCGCCTTCCCGGCCACCATGGCCCTCACGTAAAGAGAAGACGTTCCGACGTTCTCGAACACTCCGAGGACAATCACCTCACCGACCTCGTAGCGCCTCTTGGGATAGAAGTCGAGTTGCTGCACCCTCGCGTGCTCGGGTCGCAAGATCAGGCTGGCCGGCACCTTCCTGCCGGCCCCCGGCGCCCAGACGTCCTCCAAGATCTGATCGTGGTGGAAGAAGAGCCTGGGCGTCTTCGTGACCTGATCGTAGGTCACTTCGTCCGGTACCATGACGTAGTCGAGCTGGACCTGACACGTCATCGGGAGCGTCGCCAGCTCGGCCTTCTCCCCCGGCGCGAGCTCGCGGTTCGCTCCTATGAAGACGCTCATCAGCTTGCCGGGCAGGAGGTCGGTCATCCCCCCGAACCTGTCGGACATGATCTTCTCGTGGCCCTCCGGGGAGCGGAGAGCGTCGACCCTCTCCTCGATCTTGACCCGGCATTCCTTCAGGTCTTCTTCGCCCTGATCGAGATTTTTCAGATGGGTCTCTCCCATCTTCGCGGTCTCGTCGTACGTGCGGCACAACTGTGCGATCGTGAGCTTCGACATCGTCGTTGTTCCCTTCCGGTTTCAACCTGGTCGCTTCCGCGCGACCTTCGATCTGCGGGCGGACCTGAGGAGGTAGGAGCGCACCTCGTCGGCGATCTCCCTCGATACGCAGCCGTCCGGATCCCACGCTAAGATCGGCTCCACCAGCCGGCAGAGAACTCTCTTCTCGGGAACCCGGACATAGAAAACACTTCTTCGCCGGCTCGCCATCAGAGGATCTTCCCGTCGGAAGTCCTCACCCGCACAAAGTAGGAGCGCGGGACCACGTCCTCCGCATGCTCCCAGACGAGGACGTGCGAGTGCGGCAGATGGCCCTGCCACTCGGAGGTCCATCCTCCCGAGTCGACGCACGCGAATGGCACGCCGCAGGCGACGAGCGTCTTGAAGGTCCCGAGGTGGTCGTGGCCGAAGGTCACGCACGAGGGACGCTCGAAGGCCGGATGGGGCTCTCCCTGACGGAGCGAGCCGACCGGCGTCGGGAGATACGGGTCCATGACGAGCACGTCGAGGAGCCAGGGCAAGTTTATCTGGTAGCCCTGCCCGGCCGGCGGGGCGTCGGCCGAGAGCATGGACGCGTCCATCTGGTAGTACCCGTCGACCGGGAAGGCCGGCTGCCAGGCGCAGGCCTGCGGGTGCTCGAGCCGGCGCATGACGTAGTTCGCGTAGGTAAAATCACGAGGCGAGTACCTCCTCCACATGTGCAGGATGAAGTCGAGGGTGGTCTCGGCGACCGCCCTGAGCGACCCGACCTTCTCGGACTCCGTCGCGACCGCGGGTCTTTTGCACCCGAGCGCGCTCAAGAACTCGTACTTCGCGGACGACTCCCACCCGAGCACGAGCGGGTCTAGGAGATGCCCGTGGGTAGTCACGAGCATCGGGTAGTCAGAGCCGACCGACCTATCCCAGTAGAGGGGATACGCGACCGTGAGCTTTCCCGCGAAGCCGGGCAGGAAGAGCTTCCAGGGCCACGTCGAGGCGTCCGCGGGCCTGCCCTCGTAGGACGTTACGGCTGAGATCCCGCCGGTCATGTCGGCGAACCACTTCCAAACGGACAGGTCGTGGTTGCCCGGTATCCACACGACCTCGTCCACCTTAACCTCGCGGAAGAGGGCGCCGAAGAAGTTGCTCGCCGCCTCGTGTACCGAGAGCGCGAGTCCCTCGCACATCTCGGCCATGTCGCCCGGTACGCACTCCTCCACGGCGTCGCCGGCGAGAACGAGCTTGCCGACCTCTCCCCCGCTCAGCGAGGCAAGCTGCCTCACGGCGGACGCTGCAACAGTAGGGTTCGACAGGACGGAGCGTGGGTCTCCGAGGTGCAGGTCCGACATCTGGAGTCTGGCGATCATGGCGTGTTCCTTTCGTTGGTATTAGGCGTTCTCGGACGAACGAAGCAGATCTATGCTCAAGTTGAGCTCGGCGTCGGTCATGCCGGCGACCTTCACGCCCGAGGCGTGGGCGACGATGCGGACCACGACGGGGTTCCTGAGGAGCGAGAGGACGGCGTCCTGCAGCTGCTCGACGTTGTTCGCCGTGATGTGCTGCCCCGGCCCATCGACCTTCACCGAGAAGCCCTCAGGACTCGCGAGCTCCATCGCGGCGACCACGTAGTACACGTCAAGGCGGTTGCGGACGAGGAGCGCTCGGTCCACCCAGACTACGTCGACGGGACTCGGCAGCATCCCCGACACATCGCGGGAAGCCTGCTGGAGCAAGATGCCGACAAGCTTGTCGATGCGTGCGGCGCAACAGTTGGCGGGCATCACCTTCGACAGTCCCTCGTAGAAAGCCACGGCGCATTTCATGTTCATGTCCTTTCTTAAGTAGTACGAGCATGATGCTATCGGTTTTTTGCCGACAATCTCCTCTTTATACCCCGCACTTTCACACTGAAATCGTCGAGAGCTTCCACTCCCTCATACTTGGCCACGTCGTAGAGGAAATCACACGTGACGAGCACCCTCCTCTTCGGCTCGGCGTATTAAGACAGCACGGTCGGCGTCGCGCTGCTGGAAGTGAGCTGCAAGCTCCGACTCCTCGTTTCGGTAGCTCTCGACCTGTCGCTCGAGGTCTCGCAGGTGCTCGATATCTACCTGACACGCCGGTACCGACCCCTGCGTCGCTCCGAAGTGCTCCCGAGCCGACTTTTCGCTGGTCAGGAGCTCCTGGCAGTGAAAGCACCGCCACGACCTCGACTCCACCTCCGCGCGGGTCACCACGCAAGCCACCCCGTCACAGTCTACGCAGGGCTCCGAGTCTCCGAGCTCGTATCCCTCCTCCTGGACCGGCTCGACGGCACCGCAGAGGGAGCAGTACCAACAGAGGCTGCTCGTCTTCGAGACGGCTCGTCCGAGCTCTCCCGTGACCGCCGCGAGCAGCTCCCGCAACCGCAGGGCGTAGTACCCGAGCTTCCGGGCCTTGACCTGCCACCACTCGAGGTCGTCGGCTAACGACTCGTATGCCGCTCGACTCACTACCACGTCCTTCTTCACGACGGACTTCCCCTTCCCTTGACGTCGTGACTACCTCCGTCCATCACGTCCACGTGGGGAAACTTCTTCGTGAAGCTCGTGAGAGTCTCGACCAGCTCTTTTTTGAGATCGTCCGTCGTCGGTGGTCCCTCGCCAAGTACCCTCGAAACGGACGCCTTCACCAGCGTGTAGTCGAAGGTCTGTGCGGCCACCACGACCAATAAGCCGCGCCGCTCAAAGTGGAGCTTGAGGTCCGTGAGGATCCCCTCCATGAACGCGAGGTCTTCGAGAGCTCCCTCGGCTGACCGCACCTGATCTTTCTCGCTCACGCTCCACCTACTTTCTTTCCGAGCTCGACGAGCACCGCTCGGACGGCCTCGCGGATGGTTTTCCCCGCACCTGAAGTCCTCTCATTCCTTAAAGACGTCATTTCTCCTCCGCCTCGTCCTCGACGTAGCCAAGCTTCTCGCAGGTCGTGACGAGCCTCGCCCGGGCGAGGTCGTTAACCGCCATGCCGGCCGTCCAGATGCTGACCTGTCCGTCGCTCCAGATCGTGAGCCTGTAGTAGGTCGGCCTCCTCACGTACCCGATTCTCTGCACTGCCTTCGCCGACGGCGCCCGACCCCGGTAGACGAGCGTCGCCCGCTTGTCGGCGAGCATCCTGGCCGGAACCTGACCCCGATGGCGCTCCGCCACCTCCCGGCATCTCTCAACCAAGATCGAAACCTCCCGAGCCTCCACTCGCCCGACGGTATGCACTCGCACGTCTCCGTCGTCGTAGACCTCCAAGTAGAGGTGATCGGGCAGCCGGAACGCGCCCATGTGCTTGACATTCTCGCTCCCCTGCACCGAGAGCTGCAGGAGGATCTTGGCCGGCTCGCCGGCTTGAGAAGGACCTCGTCGACCCTCCAAGACTGTCCGAGGCGGAAGAGGATTGTAGTTGAAGGCGGGGCGCACGTCGAGCTGCGCCTGCTTGTCGCTGCCGAGGTAGTAGACCTCCTGGACCCTCGACATGTGTTCAAGGTCGTTGTACTTCTTAACCACCTCGCGGATCTCCTCGCCGGCCATCACGTACACCGGGCGGTCGACGTATTCGTAGGTGTCGCAGACCACGACCATGTGCGTGGCCTTCCGGCGCACTCCCTCGTCGAACCACCCCGAGATCGTCTCCAAGCTCGCACTCACGTCGTCGTCCCTCCCTTCACGTCCTCACGAGCAGCTGGACGGCGAAGTCGGCGCCGTCCGTCGGACGGGCGCTTGCCCTCTGCCGGTTGCCGGCCCGGCGCTTCTGCTCGTCCGTCCTCAAGCGGCCGCCGAGGTCGGGAGTGCGGCACGTCAGGACCCGTACGCTTCCGGTACGCGGACCCTTCGCCAAGACGACGTACCACCGGCGGAGCTCCAGGCGCCGCAGGACCATCCGCGCCGCCTCGTCATCCACGGCGACAAGTCCCACCGGCACGTCCGCGTAGGTCTCCACCGTCTCCTGACTCTCGGGACCCGTCAAGATCGCCTGCATCGAGGAGAACCCTTTCTTCTTGGCGTTCACGTCTGAGCAGGCCACCAAGTAGGTCCCCGGCGACGTCCGACGGACCGCAAGTCCTCTCAGCTCGTACCGACGGAGTCCCCCGGTACCGTGCTCGAGCTGGGCGTGGTACATCTTGAACTGGACTGACTTCATCTGAGGACCTCCCGGCCGCCCGCCAGGTAGCGGTCGAGGGCCGAACGCGAGCTCGAGCTCGAGAGGAGCTCGCCCACCAGGTCCCCGAGCTGTCCCTCGGGGAGGTCGCACGAGATAGCGTCGACCCCCGAGGCGACCCTCGCCACCAGGCGGCCGAGGGTGTGCGCCGAGGGTCTGTAGCCCTCGTCGTAGTACTTGAAGAGCCGGAGGAAGCTCCCGCCCTCGTCACCCTCTTCTCGCCGGTCCGGACACGAGTACACGAGCCTCCTGTCTCTCAAATCGCCGTAGAACCTGTCGCACGCCTGACCCACGAGCTTGCCGTCGCTGTCGTACCAGATACCCGCCTGGCACACCGTGAAGTCGAGGATCCTCACGAGATCTTCCGGATGCTCGAAAGACCACCGGAAGATGAACTCGACGTTGAACCTCTTCCCGAACACCGTCACGCGATCTTTCTCCACCCGCACGGCTCCGGGATGGTCCACCACGTTCCGCACGAGGTTCTGGGCCGTCTTCGCCGAGGGAACAAACACGTCGACGTCGTCCGTACACCTCCCCGACAGGAGCGAGCGCACGAACCCCCCGGCGACGACCACCTCCCCGGAGCGGCTCCTCATGACCTCCTTGAGGTCTGAAGGCAGCTGACACTCGCACCTGTAGACGTCCTCGCTCTTGAGACTGATCATGGGATCCTCCTCAAAAATTCTCGCGGCTCCCGTCGGCCATGTAGTCGGTGCCGTCCGACGACCTGTCGGCCTCGAGGAGCAGCCTCGTCAGCACGACGGCTAGCGCGGCCTCGCGCTGCCGCCGAGCCTCCGCGTCCTCCGACGTGGGCCCCGTCGCGGCGAACAGCCGGGCCGCCACCTTGCCGAGGCTCCCGAAGGAGATCTTGTAGCCCTTCTGGTAGTACTTGAGCACGCGCAAGAAGCTCGCCCCGGCCTCCTCGTCCCTCACCGGGCTCGAGTAGGCGAGGCGCTTGTAGTGAACATCCTCGTAGAAGCGACTACCTGCGATGCCTCGCGCGGTCCCCAAGCCGTCGTACCAGAGGACCGCCTGGCAGACGCTGAAGTCGAAGCTCTCGACGAGCTCGGCCGGCGACGCGAACGACCAGCGGTGGACGAGCTGCACCGGGTACTTGTAGGTCGAGGAGGCGACCACGGTGACCGCGCTCTTCCCCCTGAGCAGTCGGCCCCTGCCCTGGTCGAGCCTCTCGGCGGCCCCGAGGGCGAGCTCCTTACTCGCCGCGAACACGTCGACGTCGCGCACCTCCTCCTTCGCCACCACCGCGCGCAGGAGACCCCCGGCGACGACCAGCTCGCCGGGATGCTCCCTCATGAGCGTGGCGAGCTCCGGCGACAGGTAGGTGAGGGCGTTTGAAAGATCTGCGGGACGCAACTCCACTATGTTCACTTCGCACCTCCAGGCTCGCCGCCGTCCTGCACGACGGCGTCGATCTTCTTCACGAGGGTATCCAACTTCTGTCGGCGGTAGGCGTCGGCCACCGCCCTGCAATACCGGTCAGCCTTCTCGCCGTGTGGCAGCTGGTGCCCATCGATGTACAGTCGATTGCCGTCCTGCACCTCGATGATGTCGAACGTCCTGCGCCTCACGTCACCCTTCCACCTCGGGTCTTCCGGCACGGGCAGGACGAGCTCGCCGAACACGTTGATGCGCTCAAAGTCAAACGACTTGGACCTCCTGTTCCGCCCGATCTTCCAGGACCTCAGCGCTCGTCGCCCGACGGTCAGCAAGATCCCGGCGAAGATCCCCGCGGCGAAGACGAGCGCGTATCTGCCGATCACGACGAGCTCCCGATCTTTTCGCCGCCGGCCGACAACTGCCCCTGTACGGAAGCGTCGACCTTCCTGACGAGCTGATCGTGCGCCTCCCTGAGAGCCGCCTCCACCACGGCCACGCAGTACCTCGAGCTTTGTACGTCGGCCGGCAGCTGCCGGCCGTCAACGTAGAGACTGTGGCCCTCCAAGACCGCGATGAACCCAAGACGTCGCCTGCCAAGCGGACCAGACCACCTCGGATCGTCCGGCGTGGGCAGGACGAAATCTCCGCACACGTTCAGCGGACTCTCGAGCAATCGCCGGTTCCTCCAGATCTTGGGCAGTTCGATCAGGAGGACGATCGCCGCTCCAACCAAGATCCCATCTACGAAAGCTGCCACCACCTCTCCATTCACGACGAGCCTCCCCCGTCGGAAGCGTCGTTCCCGTCGCGTTCCGAACCCGGATGCCGGAGCTTCCAGAGCCTCTCGGAGCCCCGCACGTCCACGACGACGTGCCCGGATCCGCAGTTCCCGCACTCCGACGGCCTACCCAGCTGCTTCAGGAAGAGCCTGAGCTGATGACAGCTCGGGCAGTAGTACTCGTAGCCGCCGAGACCCTCGCGGAGCGACCACCTGACCTCGGATCTCGGAGGCCTCACGGTGCTGTCGGTGGCGGACTTGTCCCACCGGATCCGGTCTCCGTCGTCGTGCTGGAACTCCTCGTGTCCTCTCGGCAGGTGGCAGCGGTTGTGGTAGTCGTACCAGACCCCGCACGTGGCTTCGTCCCCTCGAACCCTCTCAGCATCCTCGCCGTCGTAGAGAGCCTCGAAAACCGCAGCTCGCACCCCGTCCGACCTCTCCACCCTGACCATCTCCTCGAGTCGGTTCCGCACGCCATCGGCCTGCAGGTGACCAGAAAGGCCGTAAGCTGCGCCCTCGCGCACGACGGACGCCGCGTGCCTCAACATGCCGACCAAGAACGAGACCGTCGTCCGCCCGTCGGCAGACTTTCCGTCCGACGGGGCTCCCTTGAGGAGCTCGCACGCGAACGACAGGTCGACCTCATCTTGCGTGATCACGTTTTCGACCCTCCCTTCGGACGATCTAGCGGCAAGATCTCCGCGCCCCAGGCACAGCAGCATCCGTTTTGCTGAGCGGCATTATAAGCCTCTTCTTCCGAGTAGAACTCGGCCGGGTTCCCGTCGTCATCGGACACGACCAAGAGCATCCCCGTCGTCGGATTGCGGGTCACTATTATGTAGCTGAGCATCGTATTACATCCGGTCTTTGCGGTGCCATGGGCATGGGTAGCCAGTCATGCAGCTGCACATCTTCTGCCGCCGTCGAGGGTCTGACTTCCCGACAGATTCGCGCGCAGAAGACGGAATGACCTGATCAGCTCTGCTCGCGGAAGATTGGATGAGCTGATCCTCGTCGACGAGGCTTTCCGCGACGATCGTCACCCTCACCGGACGTTGTCCCGTTTTTCGCTCGACGCCACGAAGTTCAGCTTCGGTGTCGAACCCCCCGCGCGAACCCCACACGTCGTCCGGAACCACCGCCAGCGACAACTTCGTATACCCATACACGACCTTCGTCGCCCGAGCCTGTGGCAGGCGAGGCTCGCCAGCGGACTGCCGTGCTGTAGTATAGCGTTCGCGGAACCACGCAAACTCGCGAGCTGCGACGTCCCTGTCGGTAACCAGCTTACCTTCCGCCAGCTCACGGCGGATGCCGACCTTGAGCTCGCATAGCGCCATCAGATCATCAGATGTCGGATCCGTCGGTATTTGACGGGCTACGAGGTGCTCTTCGAGGGAGCGAATCGTGACGTCGCGTCGAGCGACGGCACCCGACACTCGGTCCAGCTCCTGGCGGTGCTTCTCCTCGAGTACCAGTCGTTCCTGTTCGAGCTTGAGGATACGCTCCCTGACGACCCTCCTCTCGTCGTACGTGAGGCACTCCTCCTCGTCTGCCGGCGTTGACCGAGATCCTACCGACTCATCTGGCGCGTGCTCGCGGACATCCAGGGGAACAAGCTCGGCGAAAAATTTACAGACCACGTCGAAGGCCAAGACCGCAGAACTCCTCTCGTCAGTTCCCCCCTGGCTCCGCTTGTCGAACGCTGATTCGAGCGCCTTCCGCAGCTCCTCCCTGTCCAATCCCGCGACAATGTTGGTGTGATGTATATCAATCGCCATGACTCGTCCTTTCAGCCTCTTGCTTCGCTCTTAAACTACTTCGTCCTCACGGTTACGCCCTTGAACGGCCACCCAGCGCACGCAATGAGCTGCACCCGCTGCCCATTGACGTTCGTCGCGTCCATCTCGTAGGCAGCATTATCGTCCCTCCCACAACCGTGCAACTCGACGAAGAAGATGTAAGAGTCCGTGATCGTGACGTTTCGGTATCCTTGCTTCGCCACAGCCGTTCGCGTGTCGTCGTCACTGACGAACGCTCCACAGCCGCCGAACGCTAATACAGTCAACACGATTAGTTTCTTCATGGTTTCTTAGCTCCTAGTTACAGTCGAAGAGCAAGCTCGACGCCCGAACGGCTCCCCCCTGACACTCCACCAGGAGCTTGTGGCGCAACTTGTACAGGAACGTGTCGCGCGAGCTCCGACTGTAGCCGCACTCCCCGTCGATCTTCTCCCTGCTGACGGCATCAGGATACGCGGAGACGGCGACGTACAGGACGTTCCACTCGCCGCGCGACAGTCGTCCTTTCCAGTACTCGAGCAATTTCGAACCCTCGGGCAGTGGTGAAAAATCATGGCCGTATCGCCTCTTGGCTTCCCCGGTGGCCGCGAACCTCCGATCGTCGTCCTCCGACACCTCCAACAACCCCTGCTGCCTGAGCTTGTAGAGAAAGGTATCCCGGGAGCTCCGGCTGTAGCCGCACAGGACGCTGAGCTGCTCCCTCGTAACGCCGCCGACGGCATCGAACTGCAGCGCGGCCGCGAGCACGTTCCGCTCACCTTTCGAGAGCTTGTCTTGACCGCCGTCAACCTTCCGACGCTCGACGGAGAGCTGCTTCTCGGTAGGTCGAGCCGGCTGGCACTCCTGTCGGACGGTGACCATGCGGCCAACCGGAGACCTCACCGACAACGGGAAGTTCTCCTGCGCCGCCTCTATGAGCCCGAGCGCCATGGTCGCCTGCACGCGGACGAGGTCGGCGACCTGTCCGGGAAGAGATTCGAGCCTCCGCCGGCCGTCCTCCACGACGTCCCTCCACTTGGAAGGCACCACCGGCACCTGCTCGACGACGGGTTTCACAGCGGTTCGCGCCTCGAGCTCCGCCACCTGACGGCGGAGCCTCGTGATCTCGGCCTGCAGGGCCGAGGGGGTCCCGCGCGACACCTCCTCGGCCGCCTTGCCCATGGAGGCGACGAGGGCATCCAGATCGAGGGGCTGGGTGACCACATCGTCCTGGGCCTCCACCGGCGTTGCCCCCGTGTCGAAGGTCGACTTGAGCCTCGTCTGGTACCGGCCGAAGATGCCCCGCACCGGACACCAGGCGTAGCAGACCCCCGTCGGGAGCTCCGGCAGCTGGTCGGCGATATCGCGCGTCCCGGCGGCGCCCTTTTCCTGCACCCACTTCTCGATCGCCTGCCGCTCGAGCGTGCCGTTGGTCCGGAAGGCGAGGACGGTGTCGGACAGGAACATGACATCCTTGCTGATCTTCTGCGGCCGCTGCGTGATGAGGAGGAGGCCGACGCCGAAGTTCCTGCCGACCTCGCCGATCTCTGCCCAGGCCCCGAGCATGCGCTCCTGACCCTTGTAGAGCATCTGGGGGACGAACCGCTGGGCCTCCTCAAGGACGACGAGGGTGGGGCCCCGGTGTTTCTTCTTGGCGCCAAAAAAGGCCTCGGCGAAGTCGGTCGCGAACCTGGCCCGGTCGGACTTGCTGAATTCGGAGAGATCCAAGATGGCCGCAGAGCGGCGCTCGGCGAGCGCCTCGGCGACCACCCGGCCGGCGGTCGCCGAGAGGTCGACGTCGCCGTGCCTGCCGCCCAGGATGGGGACGTCGTACTTCGACGGCGTCTTCCCGTCGGGCATGAGGCGGAGTCCGTACCAGATCCCGACGTAGTCGAGGACGATGACCTGCACGCCGGCGTCGAGCATCTGCTCGGCGATCACGGTAGCCCCGTTGGTCTTGCCGCCCCCGCGGTTACCGACGAGCGTGGTCACCTCGCAGGCAAACCTCAGGGCGGGGAACGCCAGATCTTTCGCCAGCTTGATCGTCTTCTCGGTGGTCACGTCCACGTTACCTCCGGATCACGCCCGAGCAGCCTCGGGCTCGCAGAACATGTAGAGCGTCGACGCCAGGAAGCGCACCGCCTCCGACGTTCCCGTCTCGTGGTAGCACCAGTCGAACATCCAGACCTCCCCCAGAGGCGTGCGATCGTGGTACTTCCGACATCGGCACTGCCCGCAGTGCTGGTCCGCGCTGCCTCCCCAGCTCGCCCGAGCCGACGACGTCGCCGTGCCACCCGCCATCGAGTCCCTCAGCCGACCGACCTCTTGAGATCGTCGCACGTCCGACGATCTCTCCTCCCGAGCTCCCGGCGCTCGAGCTCCTCGCACTTCGCGATTTCAGACTTGACGTCGACCTGGCAGGCGAGCGCCACCTCGTAGGTAGTCTTGAAGCGCCTCGTTCCTTCACGTCGAGCTCCGCGGAAAAACACCGTCGTAGTAGCCCTCGGCGACCTGCCCGGCCAAGATCTTGACCGGACCCTTGAAGATCAGGCTCGCGTGCAGGGTGTTCCGAGTGACTTCCCACAGGCACACGTACTCGCCGAACGAGTCGAGGACGTGGTTGGTGGTGTAGCTGCAGACGAAGACGCTGGACGGGTACCGCTCTCGCAGGGTGTCCACGACCTCGGCCGCCTTGAGGGCAACCTCCGCGTACTTCGTGACCCGACCCACCTTCAATCCTCGGTACCTGACGACGAGCCTGACGAACCGGCCGAGCTCGGCGATCATCTTGCGATGATACGCGACGACGACGACCACCAAGCAGAGCATGACCGCCGAGCAGAGCATGACCGCAGCCGCCTCAACGGCGAAGATCCAAGGGTGACAAGCGGGACTGCGATACAGCCGGTAACAGGCGGCGATGCTCGCCACCGCCCCGATAGCCCAGATCCAGGCGAAAACTTCGCCCCGCAACTTCTTGGTACCGTCCATCATGTCTTCACCCTGTCGCGAAACAGCTCGACGGCCTTGGCCCACGTCGTCCGCCTCACGGAGAACCCCACCGGCAGGTTCGCGACCGGTGAACGATCTCCGTCCCAGACGGCCACCGGCCGACCTGAGAGATCGCAGGCGAGCCAGCACCCCGTCTCGAGGAAGCGCACAGTCTTGCCGTCGGACTTCCACTGGGCGAACGTCGTGATCATGAGTTGGGACTCCACCAGCCGCGCACGAAGATCTTCGAGAGCCTCCGAACGATCTCGGAGATCCTGTCGGAGAGGTGGTAATTCGCGGACGGACGAGCCCGCAGGGTAGCCGCGACCCCCAGGACCTGGTCGACGTAGAGGGGGTTGCCCTCGTTGTAGTGCGCGAGGAAGTGGTGGCTCCCCTTGTGCTTCCTCGCGCACCACTTCTTCCACCTAGCCATGCGCTTGGCGGCGAGCTGGTAGAGCGCCCGAGCGTCGTACCCGGCCCGCTTCTCGACGCCCATGATCCGGACGCCCATCGGGCAGGCGTCAAACCCGACGACCACCTCGCGTCCCCGCACCAACTTCTTGACCGGGTTGTCCTTGTCCTGCATGTCGCACTCGACGATCTCGAGCGACACCATGTGGACCGGGTCGAGGGAGTACTCCTCGGCAGCCTCCATGATGTACGCGGCGTGCTCCTCGCACCTGGCGTCGTCCCAGGCCGGCCGGCCGAACACCCCGGAGGCGAGGCAGAGCATCCTGGTGAGCATCGCGAGCGTCATCTGTCCCCACGACGGCAAACGTCTCTCGAGGCACCTCGCGGCCTCCCCCCGACCGCGGGAGGACGTCGCTCGTCCCCGTCGAGCACTCCGGCGCAAGATACCTTCGCTCGTGAGACGCGCGCGACCACCTGCTCGTACGCCGTCGGACTCCAGACGCTCTTCCGCCTGGTACGACGATCGCAGCCCGCCAGCCAGCGGACGAGACGGTAGAGGCCGACCGAGCCCGCCAGGCTCGCGAAGCCGAAGGCCAGGACGACCAGGCAGTCTCCGGCCAGGTCAAGCACCGCGGACCTCGTCCCTGCCGAGCTTGGCGGCTAGATCGGCCAACGCGGAACTCTCGGGATGCTTCTCCGTCAGTCCCTCCGACATCTCCTTGGCCAGCGCGTACTTGCCGAGGCGGCGGTACGCCACCGCGACCAAGATCTTGGTGGAGTCCTCGTAGACCACCCCGTTGTCGAGGCACTGCGGGCGATCCTTGTTCACCATCGCCCTCTCGAAGGCCGAGATGCATTCCTGCCACCTCTCCTGGCGAAAGTAGGCGCGCGACAACCTCAAGGCAGAGAGCACACCGGGATGGAGCTCCAGCGAGCGCTCGTACCAGCGGCTCGCCAGGGCGAAGTTCTGCTCCTCCTCGCAGATCTCGCCCATCATGGACGCTGCCCACGCCCGCTCCTCGTCCCAGCGCGAGGTCGCGATGCACATCTCGATGAGCTGGGCCGCCAGCCTCGGCATGAATGCCCGGGCCTCGGCGGCGAGGTAGACCATCTCGCGGGACGTAATCTGCCAGTCCCTGCGGCGGGCGTTGTGGTAGAGGATCTTGAGATTGCGTCCCGGTATCCTGATCCCCGTGCCGGTGCTGTCGCGCAGGTCGCGCACGACGAGACTGCCGTCGACCATAGCCGCGCGGTCCGGCCGCAACATCCTCAAGTACTCGTGCACGGACCCGTGCCAGACGACGTCGGTCGTGTTCCGGGCGATCCGCTCGCGGAAGGCGTCAGCCCTCGAGAGTCCTCCCCGGACGTGGTCGTAGTGGTAGCGGGTCGACACGGCGTCGAGCCCCCGCTCGCCCATCAACTGGCAGAGTCCCGGGAGGCTCCGAGGGTCGTCGACCACGTCGTCGGCGTCGAGGTGGAGCCTATACGCCGCTTCTCCCTGGCACCACCCGACGTTGCGGGCGGCAGCCCACTCGGCCAGGATGGGACCTCCCGTGTAGGGCACCTCGAAGGACTCACCGACGAGCGAGTGCCCCACCTCGTACGTGGACTTGACGTCCGTGATGTAGAGGTCGGGGTTGAGCGCGCTCGTGACCTCGAAGACCCTGAGCCGGAGCGAGTGCTTCTCGCATCCGGCCGCGATGACCTCCCGAGTGTCGTCCTCGCAGTCGTTGAGCACGACCACCACCTCGTCGAGGTAGGGACCCACGCAGTCGAGGAGCCTGCCCACCACGCTCCTCCCGTTCTTGACCATGAGGTGGAGCCCGATCGTGGGACGATCTGTGATGTCCTCCGGACGCCTGAGCTGGATACCATCGCTTGTCACCTAGTCCTCCGTCTTCGAGAGTCTGAGAAGATGGGCAAACAACACCCGCTTATTCGGAAAATGATCGGACAAAAACATCTTCACCTCAAGGTAATCCACCCCCGACTTAAGGAGCTCCACGATATCCGCCTGATCTTTTTGCCTGCCTGCCAGGAGCTTCATAGCCACGAGGGGTACGACCGGCATGACCGGAACCTCCCCCTCGGCCGGCACAACCAAGAACTTCTCGAAGACGCTCCGCTCTCTCCCATCGAGCGACACCCAGTCTATGGTCACGCCCGCGTAGCGCACGGGCAGACCAGGTTTAGGCATCACGATCGGACCGTGAAACTCGAAGGCTTCGTCCCCCACGAGGAAGTCGACGTCCCTCGTGAATCGAGGATAGCCTGACATCCCCACGGCCATCCCCCCCACGAGCACGTGCCTTATCCCCGCCTTCCTGAACGCATCGGAAGTAGCTCGTGCCGCCTCCACGTGATCGGGCGAGGACGTGACCGCCAGATCGTCGAGCGTCGTCGCCCTGCCTGCCCTGCTTGTTCCGCGTCGGTGTACCATGTCTTCCCTCTTAACAGTGACAGACACCGGTCTCCACGCTGCACGTGCAGGTGGCGCAGGCCTGGCACTGCCCGCCGGGACCGCAACCCACGTTGCACCCCGCGAAACACTCCGCGGCGCACTTCCTGACATCCGGTCCGACCTCTCGACGATCGGTAACCAGGTCAGGCGCACCCTCGGTCCCCGACTCCGCCCGAGCCTCAGGACGCGACGTGGAAACCAGGTCGACGGCGACCTCCGCGAAGACCTCGACCGCTCGGACGTCACTGCGGACCACGACGACCCGAGCATCGACCTCGACCTCCGACCCCGCGTCGTCCGCGGAGCTCACCTCGCTCGAAGAACCGTGACCGTCCGTCCCGACCTCTCCTGAAAGAAGAGACGTCCCGGCGTCGAACGTGACTCGGGCATCTCCCGACCGCGCACCTACCTCGGACCCCACTCCCCCGTCCGCGAGGCTCCCACCGACGCCTCCTCCGCCCGTCCCGGCCCCGTCGGCGACCGGAACGACCTGTCCCCGATGCCCCGCCGCACCCGACGGCACGTAGCGGAGCCCGTCCTCGTCCACGCTGCAGGACGAAGCAACCAGGAAAACACCCGAGATCGCGACGATGAAGCTTTTGATCGTAGTCATGATTTTGAATTCTCGAACAATCCGAACCAAGTGTCAAGAATCAAAAATGATGAGCATCGGGCCGAGTCGAAATTACCCGCGAGCCTACTCCCGTTTCGAACAAAGTGTCAAGAAGGTTTCTCGCTCCCGACGGACCTGACCTCGAAGCCGAGTTCGCGAAGCTGCTGGAGAAAAAGCGAACCCTGCGAGATGCAGTACTTTGGGGAGAAGCTCGTCATGTAGAAGACGAGAACCTGTCCCACGGCCTCCTCGGGGCTGAGCGACCTCACCTTCAGTGCCTCGAACCTGTCCGATCTTTCCTGCTGCTCGGCGCGCTTGGAGAGCTCCAAGAGCGCGAAAAACCCGACGCTCCCTCCTGTCATCCCGCAGAGGGTCCCGAGCTCCTCGAAAAAATGGAGCCAGTTCACGGCGATCGTCTTTCCCGAAAGAGCTCCGGCCTCAGGTCGAGCACGGCCCTCCAGATACGCTCGCCGACCTCGTCGACCGTCATGTTGCCGGGCACCACAACCCGACTAGCATCGCCGTACTCCCTCAACCACCTCCACCTGTCGAAGTACGCCCGAGAGAGCCTCTCCTGCCTCGCGTAGTCGGACTCGTAGCGATTATGGTGATCGGCCCGATGCCCTACCTCGGAAGCCCTCACGTCGAGAAGGACGTTCAGGTCGGGAACCGGCAGGCAGGAGAGCGAAGCCTCGACGAAATTTCCGCTGAGCCCATCGGAGAGTCCGTAGAGCACCGCCGAGTCCTTCCAGCGCACGCAGACCGCCGACCTTCCCTCACGGAGGCAGGAGACGATCTCCGACGCCACCTCGTAGCGGTTGGCCAGCATGAGGCACTGCAAGGCTAGGGCGTCATGATCCGACATCTCACCTCCTCGACTGTCCCAACGAACGAGGCTCACCTTACCCGCGAGGTACTGGACGATCGCCTCGCCAGTCCGCGACTCGTACTTGGGGGTCGAAAAAAGCCTTGCCGGCACGGAGGCGGCCTCGAGCCTCTCGACGAGCCTTTCAGCCTGGAGGCTCTTACCGCACCGATCGATCCCCTCGATGGCGACAAAAAATGGATCGCTCTTTCCGAAAACCACCCCGACCTCCTACACCACGCAGGTCCTCGAGCGCCTCACGACGAGTCCCGGAACCCCCACCCTCAAGATCCTGCGCTTCATGTTCAGCCTCTCCCGACCGTCCTCGCAGAGCCAGCTCATGTCTCGCCTCGCGCGCTTGCCGCCCTCATGTCTCGCCTCGCGCGCTTGCCGCCACCCACTAACATGCCGCTCGACTCTCGCGGCTTCGCGGCCGCCCTGACGACATCCCCGTCGTACTCCTCGAAGTACCTGGCAGGATACTCAATCTCGAGAACCCACATCTTCGCCATGGGGCACACCGCCTGAGCAGATCAGCCGTCCTCTCGGAACGCCTGCTCGAGACCTCCCTCCTCGTCCTCGGCCTCGACCTCAGGCGCCGCGACCGACTGGTCGTCGCCGTCGTCGCGAGGCGAGCCACCCTCGACGTACTCCTCGACCGCGGAAGCTTGCGACTCCTTCGCCGCCTGCTCGTCGAGCATCTTCTCCTCGGCGAGCCGAGCCTCGTCGAGGACCAGCTTGCACACCAGCTTCTCCCCATCGGTCATCGACTCCCGCAGGAACTTAGCCATCGAGACGTCCTCCCGCGGATCCTTGAGCAGCCTGAGCTGCATCGCGATGTACTCCACGGCACCTCGTCGCAAGATCGTGCAGACGTCGCGACCGGCAGACTCGAACCTATGTTTGGTGATCCTGAGGGGCCACACGTCGTCGAGCGCTGAGTAGTAGCCGTGCAGCGACGCTCCCACGTGGTCGCGCAGGGGCAAAGGCCTGAAGGCAGAAGACCTCGAGTCCCGGCCGTCAGCGTATGCGCAAGCCGTGACGAGGTAGAGCCTCGCGACGCTACCCCGCATCGTGTGGGCCGCGTAGAGCGGCTCCACGCACGACGACCAGGTCATAAGACCCTGCTCGCCGAGCGCTCGCATGACCGCGACCTCCTCGGACTCACCCGGCCCGACGTCGGCGCTCGGCAGGTCGCACATGCCGTCAACTCCGCCTCCGAGCACCACCAGGACCTCGTACGAGAGCGGCAGATCGGGGCGTGCCGACTGCCCGTCCGGAAGCGTGACGAGCCTCGGGACCATGACCTTGACCCGCTTGACAAGCGACCGAGTGGACGTCGGCACGAAGTCTCCCTGCATGCGCTTCCAGATCCAGTAGGAGTGAACCGAGCAGGCCTCGCAGACCCCGTGCTCGGCCGACGGCGCGCACATCACCACCCGCTCAGTGTTCCCACAGAAGGAGCAGGCGACCGACTCCCGAAACTCGTACTGCCATGCCGGCACCAGAGCCGCCTTGCTGGCGTCAGACATCGTCGTTCGCCCACGGACCACGAGAGCGTCCGCGACCTCGCCTGGGGGCATCTCCTCCCCTTCCCCGCTCACCTCGACGGTCGCGGTCCTGCTGGCGCTCGTTGGCCACGTCGACCACCAGGCAGCGTCCCTTGACCTCATGGTCGACGAGCGCCACCCTGGCCACCTCGCAGTCCTGGTCGGAGTCGAAGTGGACGAAGCCGAAACCCCTCGACCGGTTACCGTCCACGCGATTGTAGACCACCTCGGCCCGCGAAAAACGAATACCCAACGTCGCGAGCTCGTCTTCGAGATCGTCGTCGTTCACGGACCAGGGAAGATTACCAACGAACAGTTTTCTCGCCATCGTGTTCCCTCTACCCATGCCTATCCGGTTGACACCCCTAAAGGGTAAAAACCTTGGTTTTTGGTCGCTGCGCTTGGACGTGTGATACAATGGCAAACAAGGAATCGAAATCGCCAGGATTGACAGATCCGTCTGGTGCCAAACGACCTAATCGTTTTCCTTTGCTGGCTCCTCGCTCGGCTGTACCGTCCGTGTAAATCAGTGTAATCGCTCCACCCTTCGCTAGTTGTTGGGCTTCTGCTACGCCTGTCATCATCGACTCGATTTTAGGCGCCATTGTGTGAATTACCATTGGAGTTTTTCTCATTGTTCAATTCCTATCGTTTTTGTGGAGTGTGTGAACCGGATAGGCATGCCTCTACCTATGTGAAGGTTGCTCCCGTATACCGATCTTGCCAGACTCTACTCCAGATCGTCCTCGTCTGCGGACGGTAACGGTCGTCTCCGCTCGCCGGGAACCGGCGGGCGCCTCGAGACTCTGACGTCCTCGTCCAGATCTGCCGCGGGAGGCGCCATGCCCGACACGCCTCGCATGTGCTTCTTCACCCTACTCGCGAGGACGTACCTCTCGGAGTCGTGGCTCGCCTCGGGTCGCACTACCCGGTAGGGTCCCACCCTGATCTTCTTGACGGAACTCACGCCGACTCCTCCGACAACCGCACGACGTGACTCTTTCGCACGATGAACGGAGTCCTCCTCCCGCGCTGCACGAGGATCTCCCTCGACGACAGGAGGTCCACCACCACGAGCTCATCGAGCAGGTTAGGATCTGACCTGAGCACCTTCGCGTAAGCATCCTCGTACCGCCCCCTGTGCTCCGTCGCCACCTTGACCCGATCTCCCTTGGAGGGTCTCCACGGGAGCATCCGCCTCGGTGGCACGAAGTCGTCGCGCTCGAGCGCATCCACGAGGCCGAGCAGCTCGACGACCCTCTCCTTCACACCCGTCACGGCCCGCAGGGCAGCCTCGACCCGACCGTCGCCGGACGACCTCCACACCTCGAGCCTGTCCTGACAAAGCACCGCGTGGCGCTCGATCTTGTCGACGTTGCGCCTCAGGCGGATCACCGGAGTAGACCTCCGGTAGGCACTCTTGGATACTCCGCTCTTGGATGCTCCTCGTGACCGACGTCGCACGGTTACCCCCCTACCTTCTTCTCCTCGACGCCTACCGCCCTCACGAGCTCTTCCAGCCGCTCGACCGCCCACGCCCGCTTCTTCACCATGCCTACCTTGAGCACCTCGTAGTAGGCCCGCGCCAGCGTCTCGAGCGTGATGTCATCCTGAGTAAGATCGCACGTCACGACTACCTTATTTCCCTCGGCGACGATCTCGGCGAGCTCGACCATCGAGATGTAGCTGGCCCGATCCTCGTCGTACAATTTCCGGTTGCCGTACTTGCGCACGCTGATCGTCTTCATGACTGTCCTTCCGCAACATTACTCCGGGAACAACTAACCAGGACCCCTGCGCAGCTCAACCTCTTCCTGCACGTCACACGCGAGGGTACGCATGTCCCTGATAAGCTTCCGCGTGTGATCCGTATGACCCTGAAACTGGTTGAGCCTCCCCGCCATGCCGTGCAGCATGGGCACGAGCCGCAGGAGCTCGTTCATGATGGCGGCGTCTCCCGGGGAAATCCGCACCTCGGCTCGCACCCCGTGACGACCCGCCTGGTAGACCTCCGGCACCCTCGGGAGGTTCAAGACGACGTCGGGAACCTCCGCTATCGCCTGCTCGACGTCCGGCGGTAGCACCCTCCGAACACCTATCCTGCTGCACGCCGAACAGATCGCCTGCCCCTGCCCCACCGACTGGTGACACGTCATGCACGCCAGGTCTTGTCCTCCGCACACCGGACAAGATACGCTCCCTAGGGCGAGCTCCTGACGACACGGCCTGCAGTAGAGGCTCACGGCGATCTCACCTTCCCCGCGTACACCTGAAAATTGCCATCGACCTTGCAGCTGGCCAAACACACCACGCCCCTGACCACCGGTGTTTTCCGCATGCCGTACAGCTGAGCGAGGACCGTCTCCTGCCACCGTTCGACCTGACGATCGAACTCCTCGGCGGTCAAGAGCTGGTCGTTGCCACACCAGCACCGCAGGACGTCCTCGCCAAGCTCATGGACCTCGTCGCTACTTATGTATCCCACGCAGTACTTCATGATCGGTCTCTGTCAGAGCAGGAGGCCCTCCCAGTTCACGTCGATCGCCCGGCAGATCTCCGCGCTCTCCCTGAACGTCGCCAGTGCGGCGTTGTAGGTCTCCCTCCCGACGTACCCGTAAAGGTGTCGCGACCTCAGCCACAAGATCGCCGTCTGGATACTGTCCTGCAGGCAGTACCTCTTCGTCTTCGCCTGGAGCTCCTCCGCCCGGCTCGGGTCGCAAAGCGACTCCGCGTAGAGCACGGCCACCTTATCACCCGACATATCGGTCTTGCCCGGCAGCCCGATGAGTCTCGCCATGTCGCCGAGCTTCATGAAGCGGGCGGCCCCATAGTCCGCGAGTGAGTCCATGAGGTCGCAGTGACCCTCGTCGGTGAACCGGTACCGCATCCCCCGACGGTCCTTGTTGTAGTACCACCGGCAAGAGATCCCGTGCTTGAGCGACCTCATCATGATGACCGGGAGGTCGAACTGCCTGCCGTTCCAGGTCACGAGGTGGATGAGCGAGGCCGCGACCTCGCTCCCGGCGCTCATCGCCTCGTGGAAAGACTGAAGCAACCTCCGCTCGAGCGCGTCCGCCCTCGCCGCCGACCCGTCAGCCGCCCAGAAGCACTCGGTAGAGCACCTGTCGTACCAGTAAGGCGGAGAGTGCGTCGGATCGAAGCACACGTCCACCGTGGAGATCGACACCACCCTGCAGGCGTAAGGAGGAGGAAGACCGTCCACCACCTCAACGACGGGCTCGCGGTATGTCCCTTCTCCTCCCTGGTAGCTCTCATGCGGCCTCCCGCCGACGAGCTTGTACGTCGGCGACACCTTCGACAGGGCACCCTCGTCGACGAGCGTCTCGATGTCCGTCGACCTGAAGATCATCGTCACGACGAGCAACTCCCGCGGATAGTGGATGAATTTTTCATCGTCAAGAAGGGGGTCTCAAAGACTGTTTTTATACTCGATAAAGTCATGTGTCAACCATCAAAATATGTGTCCAAACGAACAAATCGATCAGGATTAACTACCAAGAGCTTCTCCGTTACTTTCCCTTCCACTCGGCGTTGGTCACGCGCGAGAGCCTGTCGATCTCGGCCGCCACCAGCGCACCCGCCTTCGCGAGCTCCCTGATCCTCTCGAGGCGAGTCTGCCTGCTCCGGTCAAGCACGTTGCCGTCGTGAGGCCGAAAATCACAGTACTGACCCAGCCACGGCCACGGATCGTTGAACTCGACCGAATTCGCGAACGTTTCCATGACGTAGATCGGGTCGGGAGACGCCGCGCATGCCGCCGCCATGGCTAGCTCTCCCCCCGCGTGCTGAGCGTCGTCTACGAGAGTGTAACTACGGAGCTGCCTCCTGCGCTCGGCCGCGATGAGCTCCACTCCACTACTGCTGCTCCGCTTAGCCACCTCCGCCCTCCGGTCCGCCATCCTTCCTGACCTTGGGCACGACCTCCGCAATCTCGTTGACCTCGAACGAAGCAATCCAGTTGTCGTCTCCGCTCGCGTACTCGTCCGTCACCAGCCCCTCGACGTAGGGTCCGAGGTCGGAGATATCGGCCGGACACTCGGCGGCGGCCGCCTCGACCCCGGCCACCTTGTCGTCCGGAACCTCGACGACGAGCTTACCCGTGAGCACCACGTTGAACGCGAACCTCTTCATGTCTCTTCCTTTCCGCCAAGCCTCGAGATCTCCTGGTCGCAAAAGACTCGGATCTTCCGCAGACGGTCGACCTCCTCGGCCTTCAGGACGTCGTCCAGCTCCAGCTTCGTCCCCCACGAGCTCCCCGACATCCTGACCACTTGCCAGTACCACCTGATGCCGTCGACACTGGCCCGGACCACGCCCACATGGTCAGGTACGGAGTCCACCACCAAGTCGCGAAGACTCATAGCTCGATTCAGCTCGAGCTCGCAGAAATCGAGGACCTCCTCGCGCACCAGCTGGCGATCAAACACTGGATCTCTCGACATCGCCCAGTCCTCGAGCCGCCGTCGCATGCCATAGCGCCTCAAACTCTCAAGCTTCTTGCCCTTCGTCTCGTCCTTCACCTCGACCTCCTTCCTACCAGCGTAATTTCACCGTCCTCACTCACCTTTACGCGAGCCTCCGCCATCTTACAGCCGAGCTCGAACAGCAGCGGATGCGCCTCGTCCCGGAGGTCGACCGACTTCTCCACCGGCGCGTGGCGCTCCCTCACCTTCTCGGCGTGCTCGGCCAACCTCAGATCTCCCGACACCGCGAGCTCCCCGTACCTGACGAGCGCTCGGCACCCCCGGTCCGCCCCCTCCAACCTCGGGGCATCGGGCTCGACGGTCTTCCCTCCGTCAGCCGAACCGGATGCCGCTCGTCCTCTACCCACCGCCGAACCCTCGTCATCGCCGGACGTCGACTTCTTCCCTCCACTCCTACAAACCCTGGCAATGCCGTACACGACCCCCTGGCGAAACGAGTCGGAGATCTCGCTCGCCGTGAGCTCGCCGACCAGCTTCGCCACGACACGACCGTAGCGGACGGCGGCCTCGCGCTCGAGGATCCTCACCGCGTTCTCGAGCTCCTTGAAGAGCTTCTCGGCCCGCCTCACGCTCCCGCGAGCCCCGCAGACCTTGACCTTGCGGCGTTGACCGAACTGGAGTCCCACCACCTCGACCCCGCACCGGCGGGCGGCGACCGTCGCGAGCGCAAACCTCCACGTCGCGTCCCAACCCACGGCCCCGAGAGACACCTCGCAGTAGGCCTCGTCGTCCGCCTCCTCCACGTCCCGCCTCGTGAGGCCGTGCCGCCGCATGAACCTCTCGGCCGACCTCCTGGCGGCGTCGGCCTCGTGGGCGTTCGGAGACCCGCCGAGCGCCAGAAGCTTCCGGAGCTTGTCGACCTTGTCCTCTCGGCTGCTCACGTCGCCTCCGACTCCTCCAACTGCTCTTCGATCTGACCGAGAGCAAAAGCGACGTCGCTACCAGAGGCCATCTTCTTGACTGCCAAGCTCCTCGCGAGAACGACAACGAACTTCGCGTAGAGCAGAAAGACGTCCGGGTGATGATCGGAGTACTCGCGGAGCACGTGCGCCACCCCGACCGAACCGTCAGTCTCGTATACCCGCAAGAGGAGGTACGCCCGCTCGCCGAGATGCTCAACGTCGTCGAGTGCACGCAGGTACCGCCGGAGGCGATCGATGGTAGACGTCATCGCGCCACCTTCGCGAACTCGTCGGACAGCACATTTAACACAAAAAAGAAAGAGTGACTCCGACCTTGGACCTCGAGATGCTCTGCCAATCCCACCAAGAACTTCGTGTAGATGTCGAGCATCTGCTCGCGCCGCATAACCTCGCGTTGAAAGTACTGCAAAAGCACGACCCCGACGAACGTGGGCCCATGAATGTCGATCCAACTTACGAGACGCGAAACGACGTTTCTGAGGTTTCCCTTCTCGAGGGACAACACCTCAGACGACATGTTGACGGTCGCTAGGGAATAGCTCAGATAGTTTGGCATCACAAAAACAATGTTAAGCAAAACCGAACAAAGTGTCAAGTATCAAAAAGTCGCATCTGAACCAGGCGCTCACCCATCTGCCTCCGGTTCGTCCCGTGCGTCGGGAACGCCACGATCGACGTCCGGTTCCGCTTCTGGCAGAGAGCACACGTCTGACACGTCACGATCTTTGCCTCAGTCTCGTCAGAGCCCGTCGTCCGTCGGACCGCCGGACACACCACCACGCGCCTCCCCGCCGGCGTCCGCAAAGTCGTCGTGTGTCCGTCGTCCGGGATCACGACCACCACCGGACCCAGATCCAGGGCCGCCTTCTGGTCTGCCTCCTCGAGGCCGTCGGCCGAGAGGTTCACGGCAAGCCCCACGTAATCGCGCAGCCTGTCCAAGATCATCCGATTCTCCCTGGCGACACCGTCACCCAAAACCGGCTTGTGCGTGTAGGTGAAGCCCCGGGTATGGTTCGCCGCCTCGAGGAGCTGCTTCAGAAGGCGCTGGTCTATCACTTCACCGTCCCCCGGCAGGTCACCAGCCTCGTTGTGCCTCCACAGCTGGCCGCGGGGGAGCCCCGCCACGACCTCGCAGAAGTCGTCCCAGGACATGCCGCCCCCTGCGGCGAGCCTCCTCCAATGCATCCCGGAGAAGTTCTGGTCGCCGTAGCAGCCGCGACCCATCCACGGGCAGCTCGCCGGACACGTATTGGGGCTCGTCATCGACACCGGGATACCCCCGGTCTTGCGGTTGCGGGCCGCCCTCATGAACTGCACCCTGAGCTCGCCGCCCGAGTGCGAGAACATGTTCCTCCTGACCGAGATCCTCTCCCGACATCGCCTGCACCTCCTGCCGAGCCTGGCCCTGACCAGGAACTCGCTGACCGATTGCCACGCGAAACACTCCCTGCACCTCCGCTCGGAGACCCCCGTTCCGTAGCAGGGCGAGCACACGACTCCTCCCACCAGGCGCTCGCCCTTGCAAGCCCCACACGTCCTGTCGCGCACCCGCTCGATCGTCGCGATCAACACGTCTCCACCAGCATGGCCCCCTGAAATTCCCTATCCACGGAGTCGCAATTCCTGACCACCACGAAGAAGTCGTCCGCCAACTGAACAAAGTCCGCAGCCTCGAACATACGCCACGTGGGTGCTGATCCCTCAGAGAAGATCTCCGCCGGACAACCCGAGCTCATGCTGATAAGCGACAGATTCCCGCACGACACGTCGACGAGCTCGAAGTACTTACCGACGTAACTCGGAACAACAAGACCGGTCGGTCTGAGCACGAGCGCACGTCGAGGTCGAACCGTCCTCATCTCGCCTGGAGCCACCCGCACGCTCCCGAGTCCGAGGCAAGTTCTCCTCCGAGCTGAGACCTGATCTCCCGACAACTCTCTCCCCACGATCTTCGCGCTGAACACCTGAGAAATCGACGACTGGTTCGTCACCAACACGGAGAAGTCCCGATCCTCCGGGAGCAAGTCGAACGTCGAGTACCTCCTGACCGAGACCTGCGCCAACTCAGAGAAGAGGACGGCCGGCACCACGTCATCACCACCAAACTGAAAGATCTCCCCTACCTTGAAGTCGCACATGAGAAAATTCACGGCAACCTCGTGCGAAACGACCACCTCCGCGATCCTGAACGGACGCGGAAGATTCTGGCCCTCAAACCGAAAGCGCATACTGCTCTTGGCCGCTACCACCGTCGGCCTAACGTCAACGACAAACTCATTACTCACGATGATCCTTTCAGCTAGAGTTCAAAACGCCGTAACACGTGATCATCCTCGACCGCCCTGAACCAGTATCGGTCAGGACGCTTCGGATCTTCCTGCCGCTGCCTACAGATCTCGTCAGCCTCCTGCCCCGTAAGTCCGGGCCCGGCCACCACCTTCTCGTCCGAACCCGGTCCTTTCCCGTCGTAGTTGTCGACTCGAATGACCTTCATCTCGCTCCTCCTGTTCATCTAACTACTCGTCGTCGTCCATCCCGCGCAGAGCATGAATGACCTGCTCCCTCGCGGGCGCCCTCCCGACGCTCACCCGAACCTGATCGCGGCTCATCTTCTCGAGAAGGTCGGCCGTCAGGTCACCCGGAGCGTCGACCACCTTGCTGCCGACCTGGACTCCCTCGAGCGCGTAGATCCTGGTACCGTCCCTCCACCTCACGGCCGGACCCTCCACCGAGTGGAGCATCCTCGCCTCGCTCACCCTCAGAACCTCCGGCCGGTCGCTCACGACGCAGAACTCGGGATGCGCCACCCAGGGACCCACGAACCCGGCCAACTTCGCTCGCAAGGATAGATCGCACCTCCCCCTCACGACTGCATCCACCGAGATACCCCTCCGCTCGTAGTAGGACACGCACGCCGACCCGTCGGCCTTCAGGTTCCCACCCTCGAGCGCGTCCGTGATCTCCCCCACGCGCGACACGAACTCGGACTGGTCCCAGTCGCGACACGACAGCGTCCCGACGTCGAGTCCCGTGCACTTGATCACGGAATCACCTACCTCAAATGCCAACCGCTCGCTACCGAGGCAAGACACCACGTTCTTGATGATCCTCCCGTCCGAGATCATGACGTCAGCGAGCAGATCGACAGCCTGTCCCACCGGCAGAGAAATCATGAGAGCAAACTTCTTGCACACCTCGCCAACCTGGTTTCCCACCACCTGACCGGACAACGACAACATGGTCGAACCAGCTGAAACCTGCGTGCGCAACCTGTCGACGAAGAGATTCGCAGACGCCTTACCGCTCCACCACTTGTCAAACTTGTAACCCCCTCCCCGCTTCCACCCCCAGTAGACCGATGAGATCCCCGCAACAACCATCAGGACGAACGGCGACGGCACCAGGACCACGCGCGAGTCCGGCAACGACCTCCACCCCCTTCTCTCGTAGAGCTCCTTAACCACTCCTCGCACCTCGGCCATCTCCGCATCACCGACACTACTCGTGGAAAGCGCATTCTCAACCCAGAACTTATGAACCTCACCGGCGATCTCGTCACCCAATATATCGACACTATCAGTCGAACCTGTTCTCCGCGACAGCAACCTGTTCGACCACTCGTTTCGATCGCTACTCCTATTCTTCGGCATAACGATCCTCCTCGACGAAGATGCTCTCACCCCACTCCGCCGCTTTTTTCGCGTACCTACCTACCAATACCCAGATGACCCTCATACCCCTCGGTGGGTCGACCGGCGCCGGACCCTGCCCGTCCGTCATGATCACGAGCAGCCCCGGCCGGAGCCTGAGCCGCTCAACCTCCTGCAAGATGACCACGAAGTCCGTCCCTCCTCCACCCCGCAGACCCCTCACCGCCTCCGCGACGCTCCTCACCCGTCGAGGCTTCGCCGACAACCGGCAGTCGCCCACCAAAAACGTCACCTCCGACCTCGTCACCCTCAGCACTCCCGCCACCTCCGACATGACGGCGGAAAGCTCCGCCTCACCCATGGAGCCCGAGGTGTCCACCAGGACCGCGACCCGAGGCACGGCTCCCACCAGGGCCGACACCTGGACGGCCTCCGCCCCCATGGACCGCGCCAGGGCGTCGTAGCAGAGCTGCCTCCTGCAGATGCGCGACCTCGAGTAGTCGACGGTCCCGGCGACTGCCGCGACGTTCGACCTCAGCGCCCGACCAATCTTGTCCTGCCACCTCACCTTCGGGGGCGAGAGCTTGGTGCGGGCCCACCTGAGGAGGTCACCCGGCACGTCACCCGCGCTCCTTGAGGCCGCCCGGACGACCGCCTCGGCCACCTCCCTGCGCATGCGCTGGACCTCGACCTCGGTGCGGCTCCCCGAAGCCCCCTCCTCCGGCTCGCAGTCGAGCCTCTCGCCTCCGCTCCCGCCGCCGCACTCCCCGGCGGCAACTCCTCCACCTGAAGACAGACTCAAGTTTCCGAGCCTCTCGTAGTACTCCTCCGCCAGGAGCCCGTCGGGAAAGTGAAAAGACTCTGGCAGGCAGGGCTCGCCCGGCAGGAGGTCGCGCTGAAGTCCGGAGTTGACCTCGCAGTCGGCCGCCACGTTCCACTTATGACGGTCGACGAGCAGCACTAGGTCCGACCTCCCGGCGTGGTCGCGGACGAGGTGCTGGAGCTCGTGGACCAGCACCTCCCCGAGCTGCCTCGACCCGAACCTCTCGACGAACCTCGGGTCGACGAGCAGGACACCGTCCCGCGTGACGCCCATCGTGCCGGACGGCAGCTCGGCCCACCTCCTGACGAGCAGCGCGAGCCCGCTCGCGAAGTACGGGTACGCTGCGAAGGCAGCCATGAAGGCAGCCGAGAGCCGCTCGTCCCTAGACAACCCCTCGGCCACGCTACCCCCTCATGAGTCCCGCGGCCGCGAGCATCGGCTGGAACCTCGTCAAGACCGCTGAGGCGTCCTCGTTGAAGACCTCCCCGTCCCGCTCGAGCCCCACCCCCTTCTTGCAGAGCACCTTCACCGTCGGGAAGGCGACGTCCGCCGCCTTCGCCATGACCTGCCGGATAAACGACCAGAGGACGGCCGCCCGCTCGACCCTCCGGTCGGCGTCCCTCGGGACGACCAGGGCCGAACACGACGCCAACACGGCCATGGTGCGGTCCATCCTCGAGTCGTCGTGCCTGAACTCGACGAGTCCGTCAAGGAAGTCGGCCGGGTGGGGCAGATCGCAGTTCTGGATGAAGCTGCGCAGCTCCACGACGGCCGCCTGCCCCACGAAAGCCCCCACGTACCTGTCGGTCTCCTCCTCGGTGAGACCATGAGCTCGAGAGGCTGCAAGGGCCCTCGTGGCCATGGCCCAGGTCCTGCGGCTCGGCCAGGCGAGGCTCGCCTGCGGGCTGCCCGCCTCGGGCTTCGCGTGCAAGATCGACGGCTTCCGCTGGACGAAGGTCGACACGTGCCCGGCCGCCCAGGCGTAGTCCGCGTGCCAGCGCTCAAGGACCCTCTCCTGCAAAGCTACCGGGTCGACCGTCCCGACCGGCTCCGCCCCGAAGCCTCCCTCCCCTACGAGCCAAGCCGACCAGGCCTCGGCGTCAGGTGCGCGCCAATCGCAGAGAGTCCCGAACCTGTTCGCCAGCGACGACGACACGTCGTAACCCCCGGCCGAGTCGTCCACCCCGTTCTGCGCCGCGATCATCCTCACCGTAGAGGGCAGCCTCACCTCGCCCACCACGCGGTCGAGGACGATCCTGAGGAGGACAGCCTGGACGGCGGGAGGACAGGTGTTGATCTCGTCGAAGAAGACGGCCGAGTGGGGGTGCTCGAGCACCTCGGAGACCCAGTCCGGCGGAGCGTTACCGACGGTGCCGTCACCGCGGACCACCGGCAGACCGAGAAAGTCCGCGGGCTCCCGCAGGCTCGCGATGAGCACCTTGACGTGAAGACCGGCGTTCGCCGCCACCTGCACCATGATGTCCGACTTCGCGGTACCGGGCTCCCCGACGAGCCTGAAGGGCAGCCCCCAGAGCCCCCGCGGCCCCGGCGTGAAGAGTGCGGCCCTGATGATGTTCGCGTCGCTCATCGCACATCCCTCCCGAAAATTCAGCGCAGCTCGCCCGGCTCAACGTCGGGAACCTTGCAGCGATACGGATACTTATCCCGCCAGGCCCGAATCCGCTTGACGAGCTCGTCGATCTCCGCAAGCCTCGGGAGACTCGCTCCGCGCTCCGCAAGATCTTCACGGTAGAGCTCGAGGCACGGCAAAAAGGAGTTATCGTGCGGCCTGAACACCACGTAGGTAGACGAATCCACCTCCTCGCCGTCCGCGTCCCGAACTAGCGTCCCGTGCACCTTGAGATCTAAGATCTCGCCCCGAAACTCCCCTCGCCTGGCAGCCTCGACCCTGACGATCAGGTCCAAGACTGCCTTCCTCTGCTCCTGCCCGACCCCGTCTACCGCCACCCGCAGACTGTAAACTTGCAGCATGCGAAGGAAGGCGTCGTCTTCGGCGAAGAAGACGACGATCTCGTCCTCCGGGATCTCCCGACCATTCTTATTTTTTACCAGCGTCCCGTGGAACCTCTCGTCGAGTCTCATACCCACTTTCCTCCTTCTTCGTGTTTCAAATAGATCTCGCGCTTCTTCCCGGCCAAGGCCACGTGGAAAGCCTGCTCGACCGGCGGCCAGGGCAGCGCGACTCCCGCCTCGGCCATCGTCCTCGTGACCTCGAGGCCCATCGCCTCTGGAGTCGCCTCGACGAGCCAATCGACCTCCGGGTGCTCCTCCCGAAACTTCGTCACCTCCTCGCGGAGCCTCTTTCGGGCCTTACCCTGCCAGTAGAGCACGCACCTCACCTGCCGGTCACTCCACCTCGGGTGCACCTCCCTCATCGCCCGCACGTGATCGCCTAGCTGAAAGACGGACCACACGACGTAGAACGGGGCTCCCAGGTCGAACACGTCGTCGAGGTGCCTCGCCCTCGGGGGACACCTCTCCACCGTCCCGAAGTTTGGACAGCCCCTCGGATGTCCCGGATAAGGCCGACAGCAGAGCTTGCGGACGGCAGGGTCGAGCACGGGAACCACCTTCGCGTACGGCATGATCTCATCCCCCGAGTCGAGTCAAGACGAAGTACCCCAAGAAGATCTCGCGACCGAAAAAACTCGCGCAGCACTTCCCGAGCAGGAGGCACGGGTCGCCCGTCGTTCTCAGGTAGTACCTGAGCCTCCGCGACGACCACCAGCAGTTCGAGGGCTGCCCGTGATCGAGCAGTACGGCCTGCCCGCCGTCCCCCGCGTAAGCAACCTGGTCGTCAACCTCGAACCTCCCCCACGGCCAGTACTTAGAACGGAAGAAGCAGTTACACCCGGTAACCTTCCCCTTCCACGCGAAGTTGGCGAACATCACAACGTGACGAAAGAACCAGCCGCCGAGGTTCGGCAGGAAGCCGGCGAGCCTCGTGACCCTCCAATACGTTGTAGCTCCTCCCCTGCCGAGGAGCTGCGTCGCCCTCAATGAGATCCCCGATCGAAACATAACCTCGAGCGCAGACCGGTCGTGGCAGTCGAACTTCAGGATGGGTCGCCCGTCGAAGTAGAGCATGTCCTCAACCCTCGTACGTCCTGGTGTGCACGGCAAGCAACTTCCACCTGGTCCTGTCCTCAACGGAAGAACCCCCACAGACCGGGTCTGACTCCGCGGGCACCACCTCGAACAACACGGCGTCGTCGGGAAGTCCGAACGCCTTCCGCACCTCGTCCGCAGTATACACAACGCGAAACTCCTCGGTCCTCTTCACCTTCGTCGTCGGCATCCTCTTACCTTCCTTCTTTCCCCGCGATCAACCGGACGACCCGGGCGTGCTGCCGCTCATAGCGCACCTCGGGCACACTGCCACCCTGACCCGAGTCTTCGGCACCGTCATCTCGTCGCACGTGTGGCAGCGGATCTCCTCGTCGGGCTCCCAAGCGTCCTTGTACCGCTTCTCCGACACCTTGGCGATCCTCTCGGCCAGCTCCCTGATCCTCTCCCTGGGCATGCCCGGGGCCGCGTGCGGGGTGATCATGATCGCGATCTCGGTCGCGAGGCGAACCGTCCGCTCGTCGTAGTCAAAGTCTATCGACAACTGCCCAGCACCCATCATGGCCTCCCGGCCGACTTGAACCACCACACGAGGCCCACCCCGAAGGCTCCCGTCCCGAGCCCCAGGTACCAGTTCGGGCAGGACTGCATAGCGTGTCCCGCCAGGGCGAGGCCCGCCACCTCGGCGAGCGAGCGCTGGTAGCCGTCGAGCAACACCGCAAAATACAGCAGGACACCTACTCCGAACATGATCACTCGCATGTTGGTACCTTCCTGGGAGGTCGTCCCACCCGGGCCGGCAGCTGTCCCAGGTCTATCCCGAGGTGGCTGATGCGCGAGTAGAGGTAGCGCCTCCTCACGCCGAGCGACCTGGCAGCCCGCGTGCGGGAGCCCCCGCACCCCTGGATCGCCTTGATGATGAGGATCCTCTCATACGCGGCGACCAGCTCGGGCAGCGACCTCGGTCCTTCCTGCATGCTCATACTCAAAGCTCCTGTTCATCTTCGGGCATCATCCCGATCGCCTCGGCGACCGCCGCCCGTGCGTTGTCCTCGTCAAGGTACCCGAGATCGACGGCCCTCTCGTAGAGCTGCTGCTTCAGCTCGTGCCAGAACCCGAGCACCGAACCCTTCCTCTTCTGCGAGTGCTTCCTGCTCGTCCTCAACATGTTGTACACCTCGGAGTAGGTGAGCCCGGTACGAAACTCGTCGTACTTCGGCAGCCCGTGCCTCTTGCCCCAGGTGCTCGGCATCTCACCCTCGCCCCTCACGGAGCATCGCCCGTCGGCCCTTTCCACGACTCCTTCCACCTGGCAATCCACACCCGCAACCCGTTGGAACCCGACGAACCCGAGTCGCACACAGTGCAGATCTCCTGCTCACGTTCATCATACAGCACGACCCCGGGCGGACACTCACTCACGACCTCCAGCACGGCACCGTCATTATGCCTTTTTATGAGGCCCATCACGGGATACTCGTCGAAGAAAACGCTCTTTCCAGCAGATCGCGCGTATCGAACATCGTTGGTCGTCCCCTCGCTCAACTCGTACGTCCTCGACGACATGGCGACCGCCACCGCGTGGCAGGTCGAGAGCACCGACAGGGAGGCCTCATCGATGAACGGACCCGGAACGGCACCCTGCAGGTGACGATACATCGTGTGGAAGATCACCGGCACGGCGCCGAGCCTCGCCACGAGGATCCCCAGGTCTTCCGCGCGGCGTATGTTGAGCTCGACCTCATACGGAGTCGACGCCCTGAACGCTCCGGCGATGAAAATCCTGGGCATCGTGAACCGAATCAAACCGACCTCACTCACGACGACCGTTCCTTTCCAGATCTTCGATCTGCCTCCTGGCTGCTCCGAGCTCGTCGCCCAAGTCTTCCACCCTCTCAACGAGAACCGGCAGAGCACAGGCAGAGCAATAAGAGTTCCCTCGCAGGAAAATCCACCCGTACTTGTCAGCCTTTTCTCCGCCAGCCAACTCAAGACGAGCAGCACAACCCTGTACAGAGCACTTCAACTGATCTTTTCGAAAATACTTGACAAACACGCTCATCCTCCTTCAAGAGTTTTTGAACGACCCTCGTCAAGACAACCGCAACTACCGTCCGCCGGACAGGTAGGCTGATCCATGAAGTTAAGCGCCTCACGCTCTCCGACGACGTCCAGACAGTACCGGTGGAGCTTCGGATGAGTCGCTGCTTCAGCACTGCTAGGTCAAGCATCAGCATCCTACTAACTTCTCGAAATATGTAAACGAACAGAACACACAACCTTCTCCAAAACTAAACAGCTGCCGCGAGCATCGCCTTGGTGACTGAGTCGAAGTTCTTCCGAATCTCGTCCTCGAAGTCGAACTCCCCAGGCACTCGGTCTCCCGAGCGGAGCTCGGCGACGCTCCAGGGTCTCGTCTCTCCGTCCGGGTAGTGGAAACGCTTCGAGAGCATCTCGAACGTGAGCGCCTTGATGACAAGGAGCTCAAAAGGAGCCGTCGTGTACTGACCCCCCACCATGGTCCGATAGAGCTCTCGCATCCGGGTCATGCGCTGGACGCCGACCCGGTCGCCGGCGATGATCCGGTCGAGCTTGTCCCAGGCCTCTTTACCGGCACCGAGCGAGAACCCCTTGGCCTTGGTGAGCCTCTTCTCCTTCCACGTCCCGTCTCGCTGAAGCTCGAAGCCCTCCCCGCGATAGATCTTCGGGGCGACGAACTCCGCCCAGTCGATCTTCTTCTCGAGCTTGAGGGCCCCGAGCCGCTTGTCGTCACGAGGGAGATCCGCCGTTGTACACAGTGAGTCAGTGTTGTGGAGGAGCACCCGCCCTAGACCATCAACAAACGTATGAGCCCCCTCTACCTCGAGATCATATACGAACCCGTCATGCTTCATCACCTCAACATGGGTCGTGTACCTGTTCCGTTCGCTCCCATCAGGCCGCAATCGTATCTGGTAACTCTTCTTCTCAGGACGATAATGAACCGAGTGTTCCAAACCATGCTGATCTAGGAGATACGATAGCCCGGCAGCCAACTTCTGCGACTTCGTTCCGTACTCAGTATTTGCCCCTTCACTACCGTCCCCCTCCATCAACTTCAACCAGAACACCTCAAAATCCTCCCGCGACAAGTCGTACACAAACGAAGGAAGATGACGATCTTCACTCCCCATCATCCCGCCGAGAGTACCGAACAACGCCGCCATAGAATGAGTGCCACTACGCATCCAGTAGACATTGGCACCGGAATCCCACGTCGGAGTGCTGATCACCAGTCCCTCGGAGATTGCCAACAGATCGATCCGAAGCTGCTCGAGCCAACTTCTCTCCTGCTGGCATAGCGAAAACATGCTGCGGTGCCTGTTGGTGATGCCCTTATAGCTTGAACTTCCCTCGGCAATGAAGGCGGCCAAAACCCGCAAGAGCCGACGAAAGTCTTCAGTTCCTGCCCGATAATAACGCCTAAACCGAAAAGACGACTTCCTGAAGGTAGCAAACCACAGCCACTCACCGTCGGCCGACACCTCGAACCGATGACGAATCTTTCCGCCATGATCTGAATTCGTCTCGACAACGTGCTCAAAATCCTTCACATATTCATAAAGATCGATCAGCTCGCGCACCACGGGAACCGGCGCCTTGACCACGTCAAATTGCAAGTTCCGCTCCGCGAAGTCCGCAGGCTTCACTTCCTCGCCTCCCACCATGATCGAATGATCTTCCGTCACGTGGACCTGCCCCCTCTTCGAGCTAACAAGGTACACGTCTTTACTCGTCTCGTGACGAATGACCCTCTTGAGCGGAAACCACCCCTGTCGCCCACCTGCATCCTGAGCCAACGCCGTCCATCCCTTACCCAACCAATCCCTCAACCGACAAGCTTCTTTCACTCCGTGCCACTCCGTCGCCGCCTCCCCGTACCTCCTCCAGACGTCCTCCACCGGCTCTATGACGATCTTCCCCTCCGGTGACTTCAACACCACCGTCCGATCTCCAGTAATGCTATCCATGTAATACAGATTGCGTTTTTGATCGAAGCAAATCTTGGCGTAGTCGTACAGGGTCCGGCGCGCGATGGCCGTGATGACCGCCGCGACGATGACGTGCCGGTGGTCAATCTTCGCCTCCTTCTCGCAGAGCCACACGCCCGGCTGGAGCATCTGCATGACCTCTCGGTCGATCTCGTCGGGGTTGATCAGCATCTCCTGCTTGTGCGTGCCCTCAGCGCACTTGCCGTAGAGGCTATTGAGCAGGTATTTGAGCACGAGCTTGCGGAAGTCGGTCTTGGCCTCCGCCCTGAGCGCGTAGATCTTCTTGGCGTACTCGCCGAAGTCGTAGAACGGCTCAAACACGTACACCTGGTGCACCTTGTGCAGCCTCGCCCCCTCGCGCAGGGCGAGCCGGATGTCCGTCGAGGTGAACCAGCTGCGCCACCTGCCCACCGGAAAGAACACCCGGCTATCCTTGCGGTACGGCAGCGGCGGAAAGTACATCTCCGGCACCTCCACCGTCGCGTCGGCGAGGTAGATACACTCGTCCCGGTCGTCGTCGGGCAAGTCGAGTCGGTACTCGACGAGGTTACCCGGCAGGGGAAAAGTCATGGCGTACGGGAAGCTAGAGTTGATGTCGTAGATAAGGAAGTCCTCCGCGTGCCTGGCGAGCACCTCCACGCGGCTCGCGAAGTAGCTCTCCCCGGCGACCTGGTTGAGCGCCTCCGACGTGAAGATGTCCCTCTGGAGGAACGACCTGCGGAAGAGGGTCATGGCCGTAGAGGCGATGGTCTGCTGGAGCTGACCCCCGAGACCCACTATCTCGTCCTCGAACTGCGCGATGGCCCTCCACAAGATCTCGCAATCAAGCCGGTTATAAAGGATCAAGATCTCGACCGGCACCTCAGCGTAGAAGATGGTCTTCTCTTGCCTCGAGAGCTCCTCGAAGTCCCTGATGGTGCGGCCGAACCGCTCGGACATCCAGGCGAGAGCCTTCGGGTCATCTCCCTTCTTAAGACCGATCGCCTCCCCGATGCTCGCAAGCTTGTCGCGCAGGAGCCAGAAGGAGTCGCAGAAGTGCCAGGCATTCTTGCCCGAGATGACGTGCACGATGATCGCCGAGCTGCCCGAGAACGACGCCTTGATCTTCCAGCTCCTACCCGACGGAGTCACTCCCGACGCTTGCTCAGTCACCTTCTGGCCGTCCGGTGCGTACGACGTGCTCGACCTGGCTCCTCCCCCTCCTGGCTGCCGGAGCTGGTTCTTGATCTCGGTCAGGAGCTCGTCGAGCACGAACTGCATGTCGGCTAGCCCGCCAGCGTGTGCGAAGAACCAGTTCCCCCGGTTCTCGCGAACCAGCATGAAGTCAACCAGCTGGCGCACGGTCGTGAAGTACTGGTACCGCTCCGCCATCTCGACCTCGTCGTCCTCCTCGGCCCCCGACGGCTGCTGGTCGTAGTACCCCGCCACCCGGAGCTCGAGTGGTCCGGTCATCCTCTTCGGCACCGGGAGCGGTATCCTCACCCTCGTCCTCACCCCCTCGACCTTGACCTCGGTGTTAACGAGCACCGGCAGCGCCTCCCCAGGAACCCACTCAAGGTCGAGTACGCCGAACCTGCGCAGCTTCTGCTCGCTCCTGATCGGGTTGAAGACGGGCACTACGCCCCTCCCCCGTCAATCTCACGACCGCACCGGCAGTGGATCACGCTCGGGAGCTCGCTTTTCCGGTACCTTCGACCACACTCGCACGCAACCAGCTTCACGACGGGTCCGTCGCCCCGCGAGTCCCCTCCACCCTTCTCTTGACCTTGCCGCACGCCAACCTCATCCGGATCCAACCGGCCAGCGTTCAGCACCCCGACTCCCCCGGCGTGGTAGAGCACGAAATTTTCAGCCGGCCACCTGCTCGCGGGAGGCTTGGTACAGACATGGTCTTCGACGATCGCCGCCAGCTCCTCCAGCGAAAGCTTGCACCCCGACATGCACGCCCTCAGGGTACCGACCGACCTCACGGCCCGGACCATCGCCCCCTCGACGGTGTCGCCGAAGACGAGCACCGTCACCGGCTTCTCGGAGATCCTCGAATCTTCGAGGAGCCAACAAAAAACCTGGACCCTACCCAACAAGCTCGCCTCCCCTCGCGATCTTGCACACATGCAAGTAGTCGAAGGACACCTCGCTCCCCCGGTCGACCCCCACCGCGTCCGGATCCACGGGCGTGCTCTCCACGACCCCCTCGTACATCAGACAAGACGAGGCGTTACGCGTCCCCGTGACCCTGACCCATAGCCTCTCTCCCCCTACGAACACAAGCTGAGCATAGTCACCGGCGACGAGCATCGTCCTGGCGAGGACGGTCGGAATCTCGAAGTCGCGCATCCTCCGACTCCGCGCTTCTACGTCTACGAGCTCGTACGACCTGGAAGTCACTCGACGAGCTCGCAATAGAAGACCGACTTGAACAGCCTCGCGCAGGGATAATCGTTGCGAACCCGCACGACGATGCTCTGTCCGGCACCGCACACGTCGAAATTCACCGGCAACGGAAAGTCCATCTCCTCGGGCCTGACCACCCCGAGACCGTTCGGCCTCATCTTGTAGACGGTACACTCACCGGCAAACACCTCGGCCGGTACTCCTCCCCCGGCCACCGAAAACTGAGTCTTACCAGCGATCAGCACGTCCAACACCGTAAATTCCACGTCCGAAACTCCCTTCGGCACCACGAGGTACCTCGGCCTAACCGCCACGTTCACGACAACCTCCGTGCCGCCCGCTTCAGTCCCCATCACGCTTATGACAGGCATCGGAACTACCGCGTAGTTCATCTCTCACTCCTATCTTCGCAGTCCACTTTGCCTAGTATCTCTCCTCCCCGCCGCGTCCACTCGCACGCCCTCGCCGAGAACATCGCGGGCATCCAACCCATGATGAGCCGCAGCCTCCCTCCGCTCAGGGCTGTCAGCACGACTCCCGTCAAAAAGTAACCCGCCAGCCACTCTACCAGGCATCCCCAAAAACCCCAGCCGTCGATCGCGTACGACGTGGTGAACACGCCTCCCAAAACAAACCAGGCAACGACGAATATGATGTTTCCCCTAAGCATCACTTTTCTCCTCGGTAGTGTCCCGGACTGACTCCGTCCGGCGTCCATATGAACCTGACCAGGATCACCGTCGGCGGCATCCCTCGCTTCTCCATGAGCGACCGAATCATCGCCCGCAGGCCGACATTGTCGGCGGTGAGCGCGATCTGTATCGCGCCCGTACCCCAAGCCGGCGTGGGATACGTGCCAATCTGGAAAAGACCCCGGTGCCTCTTGTAGAGCTTGTAGAGCTCTCCGATCTCAGCCTCGTTCTGCGGCCCGAACCTGATGCCGAACGAGCACCAGAACGCCCCTCCCATCTCCGGCTTCGCGTCGAACGGCCTGAACGTCCGAAACGCCGACGACAGAGTCGCGATGAGGTACCCGAACCCCTGCTCCGTCCTCCACTCCTCAGGCAAATTCCGGATCGTGAGCTCACCGTCCACCGTACCATCTCGATTCGGGAAGGTCTGAATCGCCATGTCGAGCCCGTCCTGCAGGAGCGCCACCGCGTCCTGCAGAGCCATGAGCCTCCCCTGCATCTCAGCCTCAGCCTCGAGTGACCGCTTCGCGACGAGCGGACGCTCGGGCCTGCGCGGACGTCGAGGCTTCTCCTTGACGGGAGGCTTCGGGCGCCTCGGAGGCTTCGGTGGTTTCCTCCGTTCCGGCTTGACGACGGGCTTCTCCGGCCGCGCCGACCTCCTCGCCTCGGGCTTCGCCGCAGGCTTCTTGCCCACCGGCCGCGCCGGCCTCCCCGCCGCGGGTCTCGCCACAGGCTTCTTGCCGGCAGGCCGCGCGGGCCTCTCAGCCGC